>Ga0214923_10001554_pt1 | contig 32487 bp, 28 predicted proteins | sample LL1510_MetaG_FD_177993 | JGI IMG/M metagenome (GOLD analysis project Ga0214923, IMG submission 177993) | Freshwater microbial communities from Lake Lanier, Atlanta, Georgia, United States - LL-1510 | ecosystem: Environmental > Aquatic > Freshwater > Lake | place: USA: Georgia | collected...
ACGCCACAGGTGAATCATGATGGGCGGATGCAGGTCGCTGATCTGCCCGCTTTTCATCTGCGCATATTGAAACAGCGCATCCGGCGACATCAGCCCCGGAAACAACAGATAAGCCAGCGCGCCATAAATCGAGAAAACGGTGACGAAAAACCAGACGCGCCAGAACATGGGTCGCTACCTTATTGTGTGATACCAGTGTCCAGACGTATCAAGGCCAGTGAGTGCGGTAAAGCGTTCATTCACCCGCGCATAGTAGCGGTCGAGCCGTTGTTGCATCGCGGCATCCATCGGCGGGTAGGGATCGTCGCACAGGTTCCATTCCAGCATCGCCCGCAACAGGCGCTGCAGCGGGTGTTTGCTGCTGGCATCTTCGATGGCGCTCATGGGCAGGCCCAGCTTGCGGCACAGCAGGTTCTGCATCAGCTGAATCCACAGGAAGCGCGGTGTCTTGGCCTGATTTTCTACCGGAAGAATGGGTTTGGCCGGTGGCGTGATGCCCAGAAACTGGCAGGTATCGCGCACTGCCGCCGCCGGATCCCGCAGCATCTGTTCATACAAAATGAAATGGCAGCGCGAACGCGGGAAATAGCGCAGCCAGTGCGTCACAAAATCGGCGTAATGACCGCTGCGCAGCGTGAGGCCCTGCTCAAAGCGCAGGTGCGAGGCAAAGGTTTCGCAGGCAATGCCGGTTTTGACATAATGCCAGTACGCCGAATAGGCGCGGCGCGTGGGGTCGCGGAAAATGGCAATAATTTTGGCGTGCGGGTTGGTTTGGGCAATGCGGGCAGGGACGTCTGCAGAGCCGAGATAGCTGGTGGAGCCATCGCCCAGCAGGTCGCCCGTCTTGGCGTGAGCAAAGCAGTTGCCATAGGCAGACAGCATGGTGGCGGGGTCGCGCATCCAGTCGCAGCGGGCCCAGGCTTCGGGTTGTTCAGCAAAAAAATGCGGGTGCAGCTCGATATCATCGCGCGAGAGCACCATCGGTTCTTTGGGGCGTGAGAAGGCAATGCCCGAAATATGCTCCAGCGCAGCGCACAGGGAGGTCGTGCCGGCCTTTTGGGCACCGACGACGAAGAAGTCGGGAAAATTAGTTGGTTTCTGTGTCATATTTGCGTCATGGCACTCAAGCAGACGCTCAGACTCAACCTAAATTTTCTTGTATGGAATGGGAGTGCCGTTTGAATCACAGGCAAATTCGCCCGTTTCAAAGCAGCCCGCAATATAGCGATTGCTGCCATTGATATACAGGGTCGGCTTTACTTCTTTGCCGTTGAATTTGCGCAGTTCGGTCGTACGGCCACGCATTTCTGGGTTGTTCTTGCTGCTCATTGCTCAAAAATTCCTTATCAGCCTATCTTAACTCTCTTAACACTTGGAAAGCGGCCGGATATTATTTAAGTTACGTGCAGAAGCAAGTATTTTTTTCGATGAGCGAAAGTAAAACCAAGCGTATCATAGGCACATTGGTTGTTGTTAATATCGTGTTGGCGGTATTGGGCGTCACTGCCTTTTTGCTTGGAAAAGGGCCGCTGTCTCTCCGTAACACAATGAAACATCTAGAAAAAAGCCAGGAATCGGCTGACGAGTGGTCGTGGAGTGTGGACGGTATGGGCTCGCTCAGCGGGGCCTATTTGGCTACTCGCCATGCGGCGGCGGTGCAGGATATGAGAAAAGCCGCCGAGTTCAGCACCGAGGTCTTACAGCGCGATCCGGAGAATCTGGCGGTAGCGGAGGAGTCGCTTCGGCTGCTCATTGCGGCGGGGGATATGGATCAGGCGATTAAGGTTGCCAACAAACTGATTGAGCATTCCAAGCAGGACGCGGGGATTCTGCCATTTCTGGTGCGGCTGGTGGATCTGGTTAAGCGTGGGGAATTTGACGAAGCGCGCACGCTGGTAAACACGCATCCGAAAACGGGGCCGAATCTGGGGTTTTATGGGTTGGCCTCGCCGATTTTCGAGTTGTGGCTTGCCATTGGTGACGGGGATCGTGAGCATGATTTTGAAGCCTCGGCTGCGCTTCGCAAGCTGCCCTATCTGGATTCCTTCACCTATTATCAGCTGGCGCTGATGAATGATTTGATGGGCAATGTGGTACGCGCCAAAGACTATTACGAAAAAGCGGCAACCAAGCCGGATGATGTGCCGTACCGTCTGGTGCAGGCGCGCAGCAACTTCCATTTGCGCCAAGGCGATAAAGAGGCGGCGCGCAAGCCCTATGAGCAGTATGCGGAGCTGAACCCAACGTCGCGGCTGGTGCCTGATGAGATCCCGGATATTGATAAAGAACCGATTGCCATTACGCCGCTGGTGCAATCGCCGCAGCAGGGCATTGCCGAAGTATTCTTTACGGCGGCCAGCCTGTTGTTTTCTGAAGATGCGATGCGTGACACTTTACTGTATCTGCGTTTGGCGCTGTTTTTGCGTCCGGACTTCCCGCCTGCGCAGTTGATGCTGGCCAATTTGCAGGAATATGCGCTGGATTATGCCAGTGCGATCAAGACGTATGACGGCATTGCGCGGGATACGGTGTTCTATCAGCGTGGGTTAATTCGCACGGCACTCAACTATGAAATGCTCAAACAGGGTGAGCAGGCAGAGCGAGTCTTGAAACAGGCCATTCAGAAAGCGCCAAAATCGACCGAGCCGTATGTAACGCTGGGCGATATCATGCGGGCGCGCAAATCGTATCAGAAGGCTGTTCGCGCCTATAGTCGGGCTATTGTGATGATTGAATCGCCCAAAGAAGAGGATTGGAGGCTGTTTTATGCCCGCGGCACCTGCTATGAGCGCGCCGGTGAGTGGGAATTGGCCGAAGCCGACCTGAAAAAAGCGCTGGAGTTGAGTCCCGGGCAGTCCGATGTGTTGAACTATCTGGGCTATAGCTGGCTGTTGATTGGCAAGAATCTGGATCAGGCCAAAACCTACATTGAGCAGGCGCTGGAGGCATCTCCGCTGGAGGCGCATATCATCGACTCGATGGGATGGGCCTATTATATGCTGGGAGATTACGACAAGGCGATTGAGTATCTGGAGCAGGCGGCCGGTATGGTTCCTCAAGATGCGACGATCAATGATCATCTGGGCGATGCCTACTGGCGTGTGGGTCGCAAAATTGAAGCGCGCTTCCAGTGGCAACGCGCCCTCAATTATGAGCCGGAAGATCGTGCTGCGCTGGAGGTGAAACTTCAGAAGGGCTTGCCGCCGCTGCAAGCGAAGCAGGAGCCGGAAAAGAAATCCGATGTGCCGTTGGTCAGTGGACAATCAGAGCCGCTGGCGCAGATGGAATAGTCGCGGCGCTTATGCTGCGGGCAACGGCTGGAGCCAAACTCAATCTTTATTTGCATCTCACCGGTAAGCGCGATGATGGTTATCACCTGCTGGACTCACTGGTCTGTTTCTTGGCGATCGGCGACACCATCACCGTGGCCGCTGCAGAAGAGCTGTCGCTGAGCATTGAGGGGGAATTCAGCACGACGTTACAGGCGAACGATAACAATCTGGTCATGCGTGCGGCCAAAGCGCTGCAATCTTATACAGGAACGACACAAGGCGCGGCGATTACCTTGCACAAGCATCTGCCGGTGGCGGCAGGGCTTGGTGGCGGCAGCAGCGATGCGGCCACGGCGGCGAAACTGCTGCGGGCGCTGTGGGGAGTGGCGGTTTCTCAGGAAGCGCTGACACAGCTGTTATTGCCGCTGGGAGCCGATATGGCGGTATGTGTGCATGGTGGACCGGCTTTCATGAGCGGTATCGGGGAGCGCATTGAGCCACTGCCATCGCTGCCTGCGCTACCCATTTTGCTGGTGAATCCCCGTGTGGAATTATCGACCGCGGCGGTCTATCAGGCGTACCATAATATCGGGCGCTGGATGGGGCGGCCGTCGCTGGATTTTTCTTCTGCGGAGGCGTTATGCGTGGGGCTGGCGGGGGCGCGTAATAATCTGCAGCAGCCTGCCATCAGTTTATGTGCTGCCGTAGCCGATGTTTTGCTCACGCTGGAAACACAAATGGGAGTCCACTTTGCACGGCTGTGCGGCAGTGGCGCAACCTGTTTTGGTGTGTTTGACTCACGCGCATCACTGGAGCGTGCGGCAGAAACGATTCGGCGCGACCAACCGGATTGGTGGGTCGCGCCGACGATGTCTTTGTCCAAACTGGACGAACGACCCTGCCTCTACTCCTGAGCTGGAGCGGATTCAGCAGGTGCAGCTTCGCCTTCTTTCGGTGATTCCGCTGCTGCCGCTGGCGCTTTGCCTCCGCGGGCGAAAGCAATCTGAGCCTTCAGGTCCTCATAAGGGGCCACGCCGTTGAACATGATGCCATTGGCAATGACAGCCGGAGTGCCGCGAATATCCAGTTGTTTCGCATATTCACGATTCTTCTTCAGCTTCTCTTCATATTCGGGCTTGGCAATTTCCTTCTTCAGGGCTTCTGGGCTGATGCCAAGGTTTTTTGCGACATTCATGGCATACGCTTCATCGGCTTTGCCTTTAAAGCGCATCATTCCGGAGTGCCATTCATAGAATTTTTCCGGTGCAAGGGCATAGACGGCCAGCGCAATTTTGGCATTAACGTCAGATTGTGGGCCAAAGATTGGGAATTCCACAAAGACCACGCGCACATTCTTATCTTCTTTGACCAGCGTGTCGAGTGTTTCAAACATCGCCTTACAGGCCGGGCAGTTATAGTCATAGAATTCTACGACGGTTGCATCGCCGTCAGCTTTACCGGCGATAGGAAATTCAGTCGATTTCTTGAAAGTATCGCTCAGGCTTTGCACCGCTTCCTGTTGCTTCTTCACGCGGTTTGCCTGTTCGGTGATCTGCCAGTTCTGCAGCGCTTCGATGATCGCCTTAGGATTATCTGCCAGAAATTTTGAAACAATTTCTTCTACTTTCTTTTCGTCCAGCGCGGCAGACGAAGAGGAGTGCTGCTTAATGTAATCAGAAGCAAAAATGGTGACGCCGCTGGCAACCACTGCAGTCAGAATCGTGCTGATCAGACCGTTACCTTTATTTCTAGCCATAACTTCAATAACTCCCTAATATAGCTGTAAGTAATCGATATCGATCAAGGTGTAGCCTTCTTCTGTTCTTTTAGCAAGCGTTGCGCGTCGGCGATAATATCATCGGCGGTGAGCGTCTGCATGCTGTCGCTTTTTAGCTGATCTTTGGCCAGTTTGGCGTATTGAAGCGCATCTTTGGGGTTGTTGATAAGTAGCGATTCCTGCGCGAATGCCAGATAGGATTTTCCCATCTCTCCTTTCTTGCCGTAGGCCTCGCCCAGATGGTGAAAGCTGGCGCTGTGAGTGGGGTCAATGGCGGTTGCTTCCTGCAAAAGCTGCGCGGCTTTCTCATAGGCCTGAGGAGAGTTCAACGCCAGATGGCTGCGTCCCAGATCAGACAGAATCAGCGCGTTCTTGGGTTCTAGCTCTTCTGCTTTGGTGTAGGCGGTAATGGCGTCTTGGATTTTACCATGCTCAAACAGAATCTGCCCCTTGAGATCATAGGCAAAGGCATCTTTTGGGTTCTTGGCAATCAGCCGGTCCACCGATGCCAGTGCCTTTGGCAGATCGGGGGTGCGGAAGTAAGCCACGGCATGGGCTAGCAACGACGGTTCATCGGTGGCGTCTTTGGGATAGCGGGCGAAGGTTTTCTCCGGCGGTTCCAAAAAGGCATAGAGTTTCGCGATGGTGCGGGCGTAAGCAACTTGGGTGGATTCTGGCAATTCTCCCGTGGTTTCTGCGCCCATCACGGCGCTACGCAGCACGGCAATTCGCTCTTTGGTCAGCGGGTGGGTGCGCAGATAAGGGTCCTGATTGCCGCCATGCTGCTGTTCGTTACGGCGCAGCACTTCAAACATATCCAGCATGCCCTTGGGTGATAGCCCTGCGGCTCGCATAAAACGGATGCCCGCCTGATCAGCCTGCTGTTCGTTACCGCGATAGTGAGAGAGCAGGTTACGCATGGCAGCGCTTTGCCCGCCGGTCATGATTGCAGCCGCTGCATCACCGCTGCCGCCGATGGCTGCGGCGGCGCCCAGCACCATGCTCAGCAGTGCGCCAACAGATGCCTGTTCCGATGCGCCGGAAAGCAGCGCCAGATGCGCGCCGGCAATGTGTCCGGTTTCGTGTGCCACCACGCCCATCAGCATGTGGGGGTTCTGGCTGTTCAAAATCAGGCCGGTATGGATGAAGATGTTCAGTCCGCCAGCCACATAGGCATTGATGCTATCGTCATTCACAATGAATAGCCGCACATCATCGGGGTTTAATTCGGCGGCTTCCAGAATGGGGGCCGTCATCGTGCGCAGCGTATGTTCTACCTCGGCATCGCGAATGAATGAACGCGCCTGCGCCGGATGCGGGACGAGGGGAAGAATCAGCAGTGCTGCCAGCACCACAGCCTGTAGGGGTTTGCATATCACCGGCGCACTATACTGAAATCACGACAAAATGAAAGAGGCGCGTGTTGGGTTGAGTGTCGCTGTGAATTGCGATACAACCAGCGCAGGACAGGAAAGGTCAGAGCATGAAAATCGCCACCCGCGCACAGATTGATCCCTTTTTGGTGATGGAGGCTTTCCGTGAGGCAGAACAGATGAGCGCACGCGGAGAGTCGGTGTTGCATTTGTCGGTGGGGCAACCTTCGGCGCTGGCTCCGCCCGAAGTGCTGCAATTTGCTGCCGAACAAATTGCGCGGCACCCCCTGGGCTACACCGATGCCAGCGGCATTGCACCGCTGCGCGAGCGCATTGCACTCCATTATGCGCAGCAGTATGGATTAACCATTGATCCGGCGCGCATTTTTGTGACGGTGGGGTCATCGGCGGCCTATATGATGGCGCTGATGGCGGCGTTTGATGTGGGGGACCGTATGGCGCTGGTGGCACCACATTATGCGGCTACGCCCAATATGATGCAGGCGTTGGGCATTGAGCCGGTGGTGATGCCGTCAACCGGCGCCGATCATTATCAGCCAAGTTGTGCCATGCTTCAGTCATTGCCAAAACCACCCGACGGGCTGGTGATTGCGTCGCCTTCCAACCCCACCGGCACCATGATTGCGCCCGAAGAAATGCAGCGGCTGGCGCAGTATTGCGAGGCACAGGGCATCCGCATTCTGTCGGATGAGATTTATCACGGCGTCACCTATGGCGACCGGCGGGCGGCCAGTATCCTCGAATTCTCCGATCAGATGATCGTCACCAATAGCTTCTCGAAATATTATCTGCTGCCGGGCTGGCGGCTGGGGTGGATGGTGGTGCCGCAGGCGATGTGCCGCACGGTGGAATCGCTGCTGCAGAACTTTTTCATTTCTGCGCCTGCCATTGGCCAATATGCGGCGCTGAAGGCGATGGATTGCCGCGCCCAGCTGGATGCGGTGGTGGCGGGCTATCGCACCAATCGCGATGTGTTGCTGGCGGCATTGCAGGAGATGGGCATCACGCAGGTGGCGCCTGCGGAAGGTGCCTTCTATCTTTATGCGGATATATCGCATCTGAGCAATGACAGCCTGGCATTCAGCCAGAAACTGCTGGCGCAAACGGGGGTGTGTACCGTGTCCGGCCGTGACTTCGATAAGAGCGATGGTGCACGGTTCCTGCGGTTGTCTTATTGCGGTAGCGAATCCACCATCCGCGAGGCGGCGGCACGCATGAAAGCGTGGCTGAAAGCCTAGGCTCCTATCATGCCAACCGTTACCCGCTGACCGGTTGTCCGGTCGGTTGTCTTACGCGTCGGATTTACTCCACCAGCCGCGGCGTTTCTGTTTTGGCTCAGCGTTTTCGCTGGGGTCTTCCAGAATGACGGCCGGGGGCGGCGTATAATCGCGGATCACCGGTGCGGGCTTGGGGGCCGGTTCCGGTTTCACTTCAGCAGGCGCAGCGCGTTCTGCGGCGGCGCGTTCTGGACGCTGCGGGCGGTGGCGGTCGCCGCGATCATCATCCGATGCTTCCACCGGTTGACGTGGCTCACGTGGTTCACGTGGGCGATCCCCATCGCTGCGGTCGCGTTCAGGGCGGTCGCCCCGGTCGCGGTTGCGGTCACGGTTGCGGTTGCGTCCTCCGCGGCGGCCACGGCGGCCACGGTCACGGTCACCGCGTTCAGGGCGGTCGCCTCGGTCGCGGTTACGGTCGCGGTTGTGTGAGCGATCGGAAGATTCATCCTGTTCGTCATCGCTATCTGCGTTGTCGGTATCGGTATCATCCGAATCTTCTACCGGTGGGCGACGGTGACGGTTGCTGCGCGCATAGGGTTGATCGTCTGGATCATCGCCATCCATTTCAGCGGTGTTATCGTCTGCATCGTCGTCATCTTCATCATCCGACTCAAAGCGGTCACGATGCTGGTGGCGGCGGCTATGACGCTCTTCGGATGAATCATCGTCTGAATCGTCGCGGTCAGAACGGTCGCGGTCAGGACGGTCGCCCCGGTCGCGGTTGCGGCCCCCGCGGCGGCCACGGCGGTTGCGGCGGCGAGAATCCTGCAACTCATCGCGATGCACTTGTTCTTTGCCGTCTTCGCCGATTTTGATCAGGCGGTATTTGCTGACCAGAATGTTGCTGTCGATGAGGATCAGGATGTTGACGTTATATTCCTGTTCCAGCCGTTGTACGAGATTCCGGCGTTCATTCAGCAGATGCAGCGCGACTTCCGGATAGGTGTAGACTTTCAGGGTACGATATTCACCGCCGGATGCTTCACGCTCCAGCAGGCGGATAATCTGAATTGCCACCGTTTCCACCGAGCGGATCGAGCCGGTACCCTCACAATGCGGGCAGGTTTGGCTGCTGGATTCGGCAATGGATGGACGCAGGCGCTGGCGTGACAGTTCCATCAGGCCAAACGGGCTGATACGGCTCATCTGAATCTTGGCACGGTCTACTTTCAGCGCTTCTTTCATCGCACGTTCCAGATTGCGGCGGTTCTTGCCGTAATTCATGTCGATGAAGTCGATGACAATTAAGCCAGCAAGGTCGCGCAGGCGCAACTGGCGTGCCACTTCCTTTGCGGCTTCCAGATTGGTCTTAATCGCGGTTTCCTCCACATTGCGCTCGGTGGTGGAGCGGCCGGAGTTCACGTCGATGGAAATCAGCGCTTCGGTTTGCTGCAGCACAATCGAGCCGCCAGAAGGCAGGCGGGCGCTTGGCTCATACATGGTGGCGAGTTGCTCTTCCACCCCGAACGCAGAAAAGATCGGCTGCGATTCTTTATAGAGTTTAATGCGGGCCGCATGGCTTGGCATAATCATCCGCATGAAGCTTTTGGCTTCTTTATACGCATGCTCCCCTTGTACCTGAATCTGCTCGACATCGCTGGAATACAGATCGCGGATTGAGCGCTTAATCACGTTGCTTTCCTCGTAAATGAGGGCAGGAGCCGTAGAGGCCAGCGTGTCGCTACGGATTTGTGACCATAATTTGGCCAGATATTCGTAGTCGCGCTTGATTTCGGTTTTGGTGCGGTCAATGCCGGCGGTGCGGATAATGGCGGCCAGCCCATGGCTTTCTTTCAGGCTTGCGACCACTTCTTTGAGCTTCTTGCGTTGTTCGCCATTGGCAATTTTGCGCGAGACGCCGCCTGCTTTTGGCGAGTTTGGCATCAACACGCAATAACGACCGGCCAGCGAGATATAGGTCGTCAGCGACACGCCTTTATTGCCGCGTTCTTCTTTAATTACCTGCACCAGCACAATCTGGTTGCGTTTGATAACTTCCTGAATGCGGTAACGCTTAAAAGACGAGCCTTTGCGGCGGCGGCGGGTCTCTTCCATATCGTCATCGCTGACGGTTTCCGCACGGTCTTCTTCGTCTTCATCGCCGTCTTCGTCGCGGTTGCGCCCGTTGCGTTCACGGTGCTCGCCGGACTCGCCGGTTGTGCCTTCTTCACCGGATTCATCCGCAGATTCGGCGGTAGGTTCGTCGGTTTCGGACGCAGCGGCATCCTGCTGCGGTGCGGCTTCCGGCTCATCTTGGACCACAGGCTCAGAAGCAACGGCATATTGTTTGGCGTCGCTTGCTTTATACTCCGTGTTATCGCTGTCGCCATCGTCAAAGACATCGTCCTCATCCAACGGTGCGGCGTGTTCTCCGCCTTCTTGGGAGTGAGCGGATTCGCCATCGGCGTCCTGCCAGCCTTCGGCATTGTCCTGACCTTCTTCGCGCGGGCGGCGGTCACGGCCACGGCCACGGCGGCGGCTTCTGCCACGGCGCGGGCGGCGGTCACGGTTTTCCAGTTCTTCCTCTTCTTCTTCCTCTTCGCGCAGGCTTTCTTCTTCTTCTTCCTCAATCAGACGTTTTTTGTCCTCAATGGGAATCTGGTAATAGTCCGGGTGAATCTCGGAAAAAGGTAAAAACCCCTGTTTGCCACCACCATATTCGACGAACGCCGCCTGAAGGGAGGGTTCTACACGGGTGATTTTGGCGAGGTAAATGTTGCCTTTGAGCTGGGTTTTAGCGGCGGTGACGAAATCGAAATCATCGATTCGGTCTCCATCAATAATGACAACGCGCGTTTCGTCTTCATGTTGCGCGTCGATAAGCATGCTTTTGGTCATGGCGATCTCCTTGACACCATGCCGCGCAAAGATTGGAGAGATTGTTTAGTGTTTGAACCGTGTCACCGTATCATGCAACGGCAATGTTGCCGCGCAGGCAAGGGGCTCGCGCAGCCCATGGGCGGCGAGTCTGTCCGGTGTGAATAACATGGTCGAATGGTTCAACACGTGATAAAAATCTCTGTCAATACGCGGTCTGGCGTATGTTAATGTTTGTTCAACACACTGCAGCGATTTGAATGTTACGCACCGCGCAGCGGAATTCTGTTTCAACACCCCCACGCACCACCTCGCAATAGCTCACGGCGGGACAGGAAGTTCTTCCACTATAGCGTGCCTGAATGGTCTGTCCAGCTTAAAAATGAGGCATTTTTTCCTGCGGATGAAACCAAAATCTCCATTGCATTTCAGTGGCCGCTGCGTAACGTGTGGAGCATGCGAGTATTTTTCCGGATTTTAGTGGCAGTCATCGGGGGTGCATGCTTGGCCAGTGCGGCCAGTGCGGGCACAAAAGTCATTAAAACTCAGGTGGAAATTGCGCAGAATGCCGAGCGGGTTCGCTTCCACTTTAACGCGAAAACCCATGTGATTAAGCATTTCATGCTGCAAAACCCCGCCCGGGTGGTGGTGGATGTGCCCCACATTCAAAGCGGGGAAGGGGCAGGCCTTAGCCCGTCTTATGATGGCCGGCTTATTAAAAACATACGCTTCGGGCATCATACGCCGCAGGTGTCGCGTCTGGTGATTGACGTGGCAGCGGCAGTGGGGACACCAAAGGTCTATACGGTGGCACCGCAAGGAGAGGAGCCGTGGCAGCTGGTGATTGACCTATCGGCCGGCGGGGAAGCCAGTGCCTCTGTTCCGGTGTCGAAAGCGCAGCAGGCGGCCGTTCCGGTGAAAGCGCCAACCCCAGTGAAGACAGAAGCCCCTAAAGAGGAATCCGCAGCGGCTGGGAAACCGGCCAAGCCATTGGGTAAGCCGACCAAACTGGTAGCCAAACCGGCAGAAGAGGTGCCGCAGGGTGAGGAGTTCAGTAAAGCCGCTAAAGCCAAGCCCAAAACGGGTGGATTGCAGGAACCCAAATTGCCAACCATTGTCATCGATGCGGGACATGGTGGTAAAGATACCGGTGCGATTGGCCGCAGCGGGGTGATGGAAAAAGACGTGACGCTGCAATATGCGCGGGCATTGCGCACCGCGCTGTTGAATTCTGGCCGTTACCGTGTGGCGCTCACCCGCGATGATGATCGCTTCTTGTTCCTCAAGGAGCGTGTGGCGATTGCGCGCAGTTATAATGCGGATGTGTTTATCTCTATCCATGCGGATTCCAACCCCAATCCGATTGCGGAAGGCTTATCGGTTTATACCGTGTCTGAACAGGCATCGGACGAAGAATCGGCAGCACTGGCCGCGCAGGAAAACGGTTCCGACGTGATTGGCGGGGTGGAGCTGTCGCGGGAGGATAAGGTGGTGGCTGATATTCTGCTGGATCTGGCGCAGCGCGAAACCAAAACCAAATCAGCCAAGTTGGCCGACCATATTATTGTGTCGATGGATCCCAAAATTCCGATTCTGGTGAACCCGCACCGTTTTGCCGGATTTCGCGTGCTCAAAAGTCCGGATGTGCCATCGGTCTTGATGGAAATTGGCTTCCTCACCAACGGGCGGGATGAGCAACGCATTCTCAGCCGTGAATATCGGGATAAAATCGCCCGCAGCGTGGTGACGGGGCTGGATGCGCATTTCAAGCGTAAATAGCTGGGTTTTAGCGGTTATCTTAATCTTTCAGTAAGCATTGCTGCCGTAGAATGATGCATTCATCTTCGTGGGAGAGAATTGTGTCGGAATTGAAGGATTTGCTGACTGCGCTGGGAATGCCTCAGGCTGCAACCGCTGCCCCTCGGCTTGGAAGTGCACGCATGCCAGCGTTACATTCAGATCCACGTTTTGCTCCGAGTGCACCCGCCATCCTTGTCGCGAACGCGTTTGAAGTGATCGATCCTAACTATTGGGACGGGGCTCCAGATTTAGGGGGAGGGCGACGGATAAACATCAATCTCACCCAAATGCGCGATCAATTCAGAGCCAATATGGCTGCTGCGGGCCGCGATCCGGCAAGCTTCACCTGGAATGATTTGTTTGATCCCAAGCTTGCGACGGTGACCTATAAAGGACAGCAGTTTCTGGCAGGGGACCTTTTAACGCGAGCCATACAAAAGGATCCCAGACTTGCCGAACTCTATGGCCAGAACCCCGAACTTATTGCGCGGGGAGCGCAGCCGATTGCAAACAGTATCTTGGGGTTTGCTCAGCAATCGTTGGGAGGCGGTGGCATTGCTCCTGCAGTCCCAGGAAGGGCTACACCAAAAGGTGAGCGTGCTGATCTTGACGGACTGCTTCAAGGTGTAACGTTGCCGAAAGTGGCTTTGCATAGCGCAGGACCAGACCCGGATTTACAGGCTATCGCTTCTGGCTTGCCGGGTGATCGTTTTATTAGCTAATCATTTGTCCCCATATTTGTAATACTACTCGCATTTCTGTGAGGCCGCATTTAGTATGCGGCCCATGCGATCGGTTCTGATGTTTTTCGCCTGGTGCGGTGTGTCTGCGATGATGCTTGGCATCGTCGGTTTTGTTGCGGCCGCATTGGTGGTAAGCCACTATAGCAAAGACCTGCCATCCTTCAGCAAACTGGCCGAATATGACCCGCCGGTCTTGACGCGCCTGTATTCCGGCGATGACCGGATGTTGGCCGAATAAGACAACGAGAAGCGGATGTATATACCGCTTTCTGCCATTCCCAAGCAGGTGCAGCAGGCATTTCTGGCAGCGGAAGACAAGAATTTCTACCAGCATAATGGTATTGACATTTCCGGGATTGCGCGCGCCATCCGCGAGAACATCGCCAATTTTGGCAAGGGGCGCTCCATGGTGGGCGGTTCCACCATCACGCAGCAGGTGGTGAAAAACTTTCTGCTGACCAATGAGAAATCCATCGAGCGCAAAATCAAAGAAGCGATTCTGGCGTTCCGCATCAGCAATGTGTATAGCAAGGACCGTATTTTAGAGCTGTATCTCAACCAGATTTATCTGGGGCGCGGCTCTTATGGCGTGGCCGCCGCGGCGACGACCTATTTCAATAAGCCGATGAATGAGTTGACGACGGAAGAGATTGCGCTGCTGGCAGGCATGCCCAAGGCGCCGTCGAATTATGATCCTGACCGCAATCCTGCAGCGGCATTGCAGCGCCGTAACTATGTGATCAGCCGTATGGTGGATGATGGCCATATTTCGCCGGAAGAGGGCGCACGCGCTGCGGCTACACCGATTAAACTGGAAAGCCGCGCCGCAAGCGATGTGGCCAGTGCCGAATATTTTGCCGAAGAAGTGCGCCGTCAGCTGGCCGAGATGTATGGCGCATCGGTGCTCTATGAAGGTGGGCTGACGGTAAAAACCACCGTGGTGCCAGAATATCAGAAGCTAGCCGATCAGGCGCTGCGTCATGCACTGGTGGAATTTGACCGTCGCCATGGGTATCGCGGGCCGGTTGCCAAGTTCGATTCGATTCAGGACTGGCTGAATGATCTGAAGAAATTTGTGAAGAATACGCCCAAGCCGATTCCGCTGTTTGACGGGCAGGAACTGGCGGTGGTAATTGGTCTGGATAAAACCAAGGCCACCATTGGCCGTATTGATGGGGAGCGCGCAACCATTGCGATGGCGGACATGAAATGGGCGCGCAAAGCATTGCCCAATGCCCGCTTTGGGGTGGAGCCAACCAAGCCTGCCGATGTGCTGCAATTTGGTGATGTGGTGCTGGTGCGGCCGCTGAAAGAAGCGCAGAACGGGTATGCGCTGGAGCAGATTCCCGAAATCAATGGCGGCTTGGTGGTGATGGATCCGCATACCGGCCGTGTACTTGCCATGGCGGGCGGCTATGCCTATACGGGCGATGAGTTCAACCGCGCCACGCAGGCATACCGGCAGCCGGGGTCATCCTTTAAGCCGTTTGTGTATATGACGGCGCTGGAAAACGGGCTGACACCATCGACGATTCTGATGGATTCGCCGATTGAGATTCCGCAAGGTCCCGGACTTCCCATGTGGCGCCCGCAGAATTATGGCGGCAAGTTTTTGGGGCCAACCACGCTGCGTAGCGGACTGGAAAAATCCCGCAACACCATCACGGTGCGCATTGCGCAGATGATGGGTCTGGGACGTGTGATTCAGGTGGTCAAGCGGTTCGGGATTTACAGCAGCGATATTCCCAAAAATTATTCGATGGTATTGGGTGCTAAGGAAACCACGTTGTTGCGCATGGTAACGGCCTATTCCATGATCGCCAACGGAGGCTACAAGGTAGAAAGCTCATTGATTGAGCGCATTCACGACCGCACTGGCAAGATTATTTATCGCCGCGATAAGCGTGAGTGCAAAAACTGTCTGGTGAATGAGAATAATCAGAAAACCGCCAAGACACCGCCGGAACTGCCCGATACGCGTGAACTGGTGATGGATCCGCGAATTGCCTATCAGTTGACCTCGCTGATGGAAGGGGTGGTGCAACGTGGTACCGCTACCCGCGCAAAAATTCTGGCGCGGCCGATCGCCGGTAAAACCGGTACAACGAATGACAGCCGTGACGTGTGGTTCATTGGCTTCACGCCCGATCTGGTGGCGGGAATTTATGTGGGCTACGACCAACCGCGCAATATGGGTAAGGAAGAAACCGGCGGGCGTGTGGCGCTGCCTGGCTTTATTGAATTCATGCAGCAGGCGCTGGCCGATGTGCCGCCGCGTGCATTCCGCATTCCTGAAGGTATTCGCATGGTGCAGGTGGATCATGGCTCTGGCGCACCGCCCACGGAAGGTGGATTCTTGAATGGCAAGCTGATCGCGGAAGCCTTTATCGTGGGTGAGAAGATTTATAAACCGCCGCTGCCTGAGGGTGAACAACCTGATCCGGAAGAACCGGCGCTGACCTTCACGCCGCGTGCAGCGTCCAATGCGGCCAGCTATAATATGGAAGAGCCGATTCCCCCCAGTGAAAGCGATTTTAACCCGGGAACGGGTTGGCAGGACAATTATTACCTGACGCCCGATCAGGCGCGCTGGCGCGACCAGAACTTCCAGATGCAGCACCGTCGCCCATTGCCCGGCAATAAACCGCAACCAGCGCCAGCACCGCAGGCGACACCGGAAGGCTTCCAGCCACAGGATGGCACCGGCACGGCACCGGCCACCCAAGCACCCGTGGCACGCGAGCGTGGCTATAACCGCGACAGTGCAGCGTCTTACGGCACCGGCGGCCTCTATTGACAATTGACCGCATCCATTTCATAAGCAGACCCTATGAAAGCCGAAATTTTTGCATTGAAAGAACAGATTGAGCAGTCACAGGCCCTGCTGAGGAGGTATCTTTGACTGGGACAACGCGCTCAAAACCCTCGAATCGCTGAATCAGCAGGCCGAAGATCCGCATCTGTGGGATAACCCCGCCGCCGCTCAGGCGTTGTTGCAACAACGCACGCAGGTCGATTCGATGGTGAAGGGCTGCCTGCAGCTGGAGCGGGAATTTCAGGAATCGCTGGAACTGATTGAAATGGCGGAAGCCGAAGGCGATGATGCCATTGTGGCCGAAGCGGAAGCGGCACTGCGTCAGGTGGCCAAAAAAATCTCGAAGCTGGAAATCGAAAGCTTGCTGTCTGGTGAGGCCGACGGCTCCAACTGCTTTATCGAAATTCATCCCGGCGCAGGCGGCACCGAAAGTCAGGACTGGGCCGAAATGCTGTATCGCATGTATGTGCGTTGGGCAGGTCATCGTGGCTATAAAGTCGATATTCTGGAAGAGCAGGCAGGAGAAGAGGCGGGCATTAAATCGGCGACCGTGAAAGTGATGGGGCACAATGCGTTTGGCTGGGCAAAAACCGAATCGGGTATTCACCGGTTGGTGCGCATTTCGCCGTTTGATTCCAATGCGCGCCGCCACACCAGCTTTGCCAGCGTGTGGGTTTACCCTGAAGTGGATGACAAAATCGACATTCAGATTGAAGATAAAGATGTACGCATTGATACCTACCGCGCATCGGGCGCAGGTGGTCAGCATGTGAACAAAACCGATAGCGCGATCCGCATCACCCATATGCCCACCGGCATTGTGGTGCAATGCCAGACCTCCCGCTCGCAACATGCCAACCGTGCCGAAGCATGGAAGATGCTGCGCGCACGGCTGTATGAGCGGGAATTGCAGATCCGCGAGGCCGCAGCGCAGGCGACCGAGGCCAGCAAAAGCGATAATGGCTGGGGCAATCAGATCCGCTCTTATGTGCTGCATCCCTACCAGATGGTGAAGGATTTGCGCACCGGTGTAGAGACCGGAAACACGCAGGCAGTGCTGGATGGTGAGCTGGATGAGTTCATGTCTGCGGCACTGGCGCAACGTGTGCAGGGCAATCGCTAAAAACAAGCAAAATTTAGCTAAAAATCAATGCGAAACCCTTTGCGCATCGGGCGGGTTTCAGGCATGATGGGCGAGCGGTTGGGCAGCCAGACTCAACGCTTAAAAAAACGGGAGATTTTCCAAAGGTGACTATTTCAGGCACTGAACAGAGGATGACCTTTAGGCTCTTGTCCTATTGGAACCGCATCCGCGCAGACCGTCCTTTACCCTCGCTGAGCGATGTGCAGATCGCTGAACTGCCCGAAGTGTATCACTATACCTTCACGATTGAGCTGGGGCCAAGCGAAGAGGACCACCGTTTCACCTATTTCGGCCCGCATTTGGCCAGCACTTTTGGTCAGGATTATACGGGCAGCTATCTCTATGAGGCGATGAATGATGTGACCATCAATAACACGATTGGGTTCTATCATAAGGTGTTAGCCGATCGTGCGCCGGTATCTGAATCCTCCGAGTTTTTTCTCGATGGCAAAGAGATTCGCTACCGCTCCATCATCCTGCCGCTTTCCAGCGATGGTGAGACAATTGATTTCCTGTTTGGCACCACCAACTATAAAGTCTTCTAAAAATCATTGTAAACCAGTGCGTTCTGGTCTATAAACGCCCGTTCAAAAAGAGGATTGGCATGAACTCGCTGGGCTTTGATAAACAGCCGAAAGAGACGCGTGTGGTGGTGGCCATGTCGGGCGGGGTGGATAGCTCGACGGTGGCGGCGCTGCTGCATGAGGAAGGCTATGAGGTGATTGGCATCACGCTGCAGCTTTATGACCATGGCGCCATGATTGGTAAAAAAGGAGCGTGCTGCGCGGGACAGGATATTCATGATGCGCGGCGCGTGGCCGAGAAGCTGGGCATTCCCCATTATGTGCTGAATTATGAAAACCGCTTCAAAGAATCGGTGATGGACGATTTTGTCGAAACCTATCTGGCGGGTGAAACGCCCATTCCCTGTGTGCGGTGTAACCAGTCGGTGAAATTTAAGGACTTGCTGAGAACCGCACGCGATCTGGGGGCAGACTGTATGGCCACCGGCCACTATGTGCAGCGCAGGGAACATGATGGCCGTGCCTCTTTGGTGCGTGGGGCTGATCCGGATAAAGACCAGAGCTATTTTCTGTTTGCCACTACTCAGGAGCAGCTGGAGTTTCTGCGTTTCCCGCTTGGCGGCCTGCACAAAGATCAGACGCGGGCGCTGGCAGCGCGTTACGGGCTGGCGGTAGCCGATAAGCCGGATAGTCAGGATATCTGTTTCGTGCCGGACGGCGATTATACCAAAGTGATTCAGAAGCTGCGTCCCGATGCGGCGGAAGCGGGCGATATTGTGCATATTGATGGTACGGTGCTGGGGCGGCATGAAGGGATCATTCACTACACGGTGGGGCAGCGGCGCGGGCTTGGCATTGCGCATGAGGTGCCGCTGTATGTGGTGAAGCTGGATGCGCAGAAGAAGCGCGTGATTGTGGGGCCAAAAGAGGCGCTGAGTCATTCGCGCTTTGAAATTCGCGAGGTAAACTGGCTGGAGGGCGACGCCATGCCGCAGCGCCGTGACGATGTGGTGGTGAAGTTGCGCTCCATGCAGCAGCCGGTTGCGGCGGTGGCGCATCGCGGCGAATCTGGCCGCGCGACGATCGAACTGCTGGCACCTTATGCGGGCATTGCACCGGGACAGGCGTGTGTGATGTATGAAGGTGACCGCGTGTTGGGTGGCGGCTGGATCAGCGCTGGTGGACGCGATTAGCGGTTATATAGCGGTCATTATTTCGGCGGGGCCGCAACGACGCCAATGAGGCGGTTTGATACATCGCGTATTTCGCCTTCACCCACGGGTCGCAGCAATACGGTGCCGGCGCGGCGGCCATCTTCATCATACATGACATACCAGCGGTTTAACTCGACCGTTTTTGGTTGTTCGAATCGTGAACAAGCGGCAGCCATCAGTGCGCACAACAGCAGCAGAACAGTGGTTTGTTTCATAGATTCCCCAATTATAATCAATGCTGTGCGGAATCTACAACCTGACCGCACAAGCAGCAAGCGCTTTGATGCGGCTATTGCTTGCCTGCCTGGTCCGGTGTACGATCAGCGCAAAGAAACGACTAATAATGGGAGGCGGTATGAGCGCACAGTATCCTACAAGCATGAAGTGGTTCCACTGGATGATGGGAATCGCCATCATTGGCCTGCTGGCGGTGGGGCTGTATATGGAAGGGCTGCCCAAGGAAGACCCCAACAAATGGCCGCTTTATGATCTGCATAAAGCCATTGGCGTCTGTGTGTTGCTGCTGTTTTTGCCCCGCGTGCTAAATCGCTTGCGTTCAGCCGTGCCAGCGTTACCGGAAAGCATTAAGCCGCTGGAGCAAAAAGCCTCGCATCTGGGACATCTGGCGCTGTATGGGCTGATGCTGGCGATGCCGGTGAGTGGCGTGGTAATGTCGCAATCGGGTGGCTATCCGATCAATGTGTTCGGCTGGGTTTTACCCGTGATGATTGATAAAAACCCCGCTTTGTTTGAATTGGCTAAAGAAGCACACGAGTTGATTGGCAACGCGCTGATCGTGGTGGTGAGCATACATGTGCTGGCGGTGATCAAACACCGCGTGATCGAGAAAACCAACCTGTTAGAGCGGATGGGCTTTCGTCTGCGCGGCTGATTATTTGGGCAGGGTCTGCATGATCTCTGGGCCCCATTCTTCAACCAGCTGTTCCTGCACTTGGTAGATATATTTGGCTTTGCGCACGTTGATGGATTTCACAAACCAGGCCGCCATATAGGGCGAAGCATTGACCAGCAGGAACCCAAAGCCAGCCGAAGCATAAATCACAAACAGTGTTTTGGGGTCAGACATCAAGGCCTGAATCTGCTGTTTTTCATTCCCGCGGCTGATCAACTCCGCCACGAACGGTAGCAAGCCGGAAATGTTACATGCCAGCACACACTGATATTTCACGCGGTTCTTAGTGTTGTCGATCAGGTGGGCGATGGCGGTAGGGAACATACCAATCAACACCAGTACAAACGATAGCTGGAGAAATACCGCCATGAGCAAACACAGTGCCCCAAGCGCGCCCAGCTTAATTTTATTTTTGGGCTGGGAAGCTTGCTCTTGCACGTCTTTCTGAGCGGCTGCTTTGATAATATCTGCTCTGGCCATAGCGTCCTCAATGCCTCAATACATATTGATCGACAACGATGTAGAATGTCACGGTTAAAATCAGGTAAGCAAGAATCATCGCCAGCCTGCCGCCCATCTGGTGCGAGAGATCGCTGAACATTTCCTGATTCTCAAGGGTTTTGATGCGCTCGCTGTTATATTGGTAAATGGCGTGTGCTTTTTTGAAGCCGATATGGTCCTGTCGCGTGATTTTACTTTCAATCAGCGCGCCCAGCACATAGCTCAGATAACCAGTACCTGCAGCGGTTTTCAGGTCTTTCTTGATTAGGCGGCGCAGGCGGCGGTTATGGATATTCTCCAGCATGGCTTCCATGCGGATGGCGGCCCAAGTGGCAAGGCCAATCAGGCGCGGCTTACCCGCTTTTTCCTGCACCATGTTCAGCAGCAGCAGAATCTTCAGCTCTTCATTGTTTTTCAGCGAGGGCATTTTTTCCAGCGATGCCATGCGCAATTCTTTGGTCAGGTTGATCTTGCTGGCAAAATAAGCCGCCAGATGCTTATCGAGCAGAGGGGTTTTATCGCCTTTGGTTCTGGCCAGCGCATCGAGTGTAAACAGCGCATCTTCTTTGGACGTGACATGATATTGGCGCAGAATCGGGCTATAACAGGGCAGCGATGGGTTGAGGTCATAGATCATGCGCTCAAGGCCAAATCCGATGGCATTGACCTGCAAGACCGTGCGTTCGCGCTGCATTTGCCAGATCAGGTCGGTGAAGTATTTGGTTTTGCCGTAATCGCTGAGGCTGGCCAGAAAGTTCGGCATATCGGCATTCAGCAGATCCAGCACCAGCTCCAGCTCGGTGGTCATGCCCTTGATCATGAAATACGCCACCGCCGCCCCGATACCGTCGATATTCAGCGATAAATCCTTGGTGCGTAACGGACCTTGCGGGTCCAAAATGGCGATAATGCGCCCCAGCATCTCATTGCGGGATTTTTCGGATGAACCGTCGCGCGCGCCGATTTTGATGGAGCGCGTGACCAGATCGCCCATGTCGGGATTATGCAGTGCGATATCGATCCAGCGATCCAGCTTGGATGAGGGAATATCGATACCGGCCGCACGCCAATAGCGCGACAGGCCATAGGCCAGCGAGCGCACATTGTAATATTCTATGCCGTTGAACGGGAAGGGACGCGCCGCTTGCGGCAGCATGGGGGCGATGATGTTGTAGCGTTTGCCATCAACCCAGGTGCGCATTTCACGCAGACCCCAGCGCTCCGTCCGGTTGTCAATGAGTGTGCCGCGGAAGAAGTCTGAGAAGTTGGGATTCACATCATATGCGGCGGCCAGCACGTTATACACCCCCAGCATGGTGATGCGGGTGATGAATTCCTGTTTGGTGACGACTTTGAAGCGCGCAATTCCATGGCACAGCTCGAACGCAATCATCGCCAGCGCATAGGTGTCGGTTTTTTCATTGGGGGCACCTTTGGCATAGACTTCTGCCGTAATGCGCTCCAGTGGCTCATACACAAAGGGTTGGCTCAGTCCGGGCGGTTCCGAATAGAATTCCCCCAGCGTGATTTTGTTATCGCCGATGAAGATATTGTTCGGGTTGATGCGGCCATGGCTTAAGCCCAGATCGCGCAGTAGTTCCAGCGCTTCCAGAAACGGCGTCAGCATCATTTTGATGATTTGCGTATCGCCAAATTTCTGGCCACGTGCAATCAGATCCGACAGTTGCACCCCTTGCGGTTTTTCGAGGAAAAGCACCAGACGGTTTTCATTCAGCCGCGAAATATGCACCACGCTGTAATCATGCAGCACGAGCAGACTGGGATGGGCAATCCCGCGCATTTTTTCCAGCGCGGCATAGTATTGTGGGTAGTCCAGTGAGCAGATCAGCGCATAGACGGCGCGCGACGGATTTACCAGATCTTCTGCTTCATAGGCTTTGGCGCCTTCGGAATCGAGGTAAGGCAACGCACGATCCAGATCGATCGAAAAGCGATCCGGCATCCCGTCAATCGGGGTCGCATCAAGCCCGCGGCGCGGCTTATAGGTTTCCAGCAGTTTGCGCAGGCCGCTATCAAACTGCTCCTCCAGCATCTGCACCTCAGAGGGGCCGCCCGGACCAGTGGAATTTCCTGATGGATATTGTTCTGCGGCATTGGCCACGCCCGTAATCTCCCTCTATGCGCGATGAATGCGTCCGAATTTTTTTATTGAAGCTTTACTTCAACTATAGACGATAACTAGGCGCGATGACAAGTATTCAGCGCGCAAAAAGGGTAAGGTTTGGCCTTTTGGGCGGCTTTATTCCGGTAGCGATGGGCTAAGCGTCTGAAAATGGGTCGCGAACGAGGATGGTGTCTTCCCGTTTAGGCGAGGTGGAAAGCATGGCCACGGGGCATTCGATCAGCTCCTCGATGCGGCGGATATACTTAATCGCCTGTGCTGGTAATTGTGCCCAGCTGCGTGCACCTTCGGTGGAGTCTTTCCAGCCCTCGACGGTTTCATACACCGGTTCCAGCTCGGCCTGAATGCGCTGTGAGGCGGGGAAATAGTCATAAGCTTTGCCGCCATGGCGATAGCTGGTGCAGATTTTAATTTCATCCAGCCCGTCCAGCACATCCACCTTGGTGAGTGCGATGCCACGAATGCCTGATATTTTAATGGCTTGGCGCACCATCACGGCATCAAACCAGCCGCAGCGGCGCTTGCGTCCGGTGACGGTGCCGAATTCGTGGCCGCGCTGGCCCAGCAGCTCGCCAACGGCGTTATTCTGCTCGGTGGGGAAGGGGCCGCTACCCACGCGGGTGGTATAGGCTTTGGTGATGCCCAGCACATAGCCCATGGCGGTCATGCCCGAACCGATGGCGGCGGCGCCTGCCAGCGTGTTGGACGAGGTGACAAAGGGGTAGGTGCCGAAATCATTGTCGAGCATAATGCCCTGCGCGCCTTCAAACAGGATGCGCTTTCCTTCTGCGCGGAATTGTTGCAGCAGCAGCCACACCGGCGTGGCATAGGACAGCAGTTCCTCGCGCATGGCCAGCAGCGGTTCCAGCAGTTCCTCGGTACGCATTTCCGGCAGGTCGGAGGCCTTCAGCAATGCATTGTGATGCGTGAGCATGCTGTTGATTTTCGCGCGCAACAGCTCCAAATCTTCTAGATCGCACAGGCGAATGGCGCGGCGGGCAATTTTATCTTCATAGGCCGGACCGATACCGCGGCCGGTGGTGCCGATTTTGCCTTCACCACGCAGGGTTTCGGCGGCGGCGTCCAGCCGTGGGTGTACCGGTAGAATCAGGCAGGCATTCTCAGCAATGCGCAGGTTGCGCGGGGAAATATCGACGCCCTTATCGCGGATGGCGGCGATTTCGCTCAGCAGTGCCAGCGGGTCGATCACCACGCCATTGCCGATGATGGAGATTTTATCTTTGCGCACGACGCCTGAGGGTAGCAGGCTCAGTTTATAGGTCACGCCATCGACAACCAGCGTGTGTCCGGCATTGTGGCCGCCTTGAAAGCGCACCACCACATCGGCGCGTTCCGACAACCAGTCAACGACTTTGCCTTTTCCTTCATCACCCCATTGTGACCCGACGACACAGACGTTGCTCATGCGATTTCCTCTAGCTTGTGGTTACGATAGATATGACGAATCTGCTGGGTTTTCGCCTCTTCCTGCAGCGAAGCCGTGACGGCATAGCAGGTGCGGTATCCTTGCTCGCGCACGCGCTGTGCTTCGGCTTCGGTGGTATCGGATGCCAGCAGTACCAGCGGGGCTTGTGCGGGAATCGGCAGCACCGACACCAGATGTTCGGTATACAGCGTAAAGCCGGTCGCCTGTTCCTGATGTTCCGTCTGATAGCGGCCGCCACGGCCTACTTCCACTTGTTCATTTTTCAGGAATAACGAAAATCCAATCCCGCAATAATAGCCAAAGCCGCGCAGTTCCAGCGGGTCGATGGTAATGGACAGCGCATCGCCAAAGCGCTGCGCGAGCAACGTGACGGCCTGTTTCAAATCGGCAATCGCTGCGGCCAGAGCGGGGGGGAGGCCAGTCAATGTTTCCAGTTTTTTCAGCGCTGTCGCGGCGGGGCCTGCGGCCGCAATCAGTTCGCTGATAAGTGGCAGGTTAAACGCCTCAATCGCTTTGCTGTCCTTGCGGCTGACGGCTTCGGTCAGTTGCGCTTTATCGGCGGCGGACAGCGCGCTCACCAACGCGTCAAACACGCCACCCAGATTAATATCCACGCTCAATGGCCCAAGTCCAAGCCCCATCAGCGCGGCGGTGGCTGTTTGAATCACTTCCACATCCGCCTGCACCGAGTTGGCACCAAACAGCTCAATGCCGATCTGGCGGAATTGGCGCGCGGAGCGCAAGCCATGCGCGGTGGTGCGCAGCGTTTGTCCGGCATAGCACAGGCGCAGCGGGCGCGGCTCATGTGCCAGCGTGCTACCGGCGATGCGCGCAATCTGCATGGTCATATCGGCGCGAATGGCCATCATGCGCTGGCTGATGGGGTCCATAATACGGAAGCTGTGGGCGCTGGCCGCCTGATTCTTGCCGCCAAACAACGAGTCTTCATATTCCACCAGTGTTGGGGTGACCTGCTGGTAGCCGCAGGCTGCAAAATGTGTGAGCAGGCTGCGCGCTGCATGGGCCTCTGCCGCTGCTTGCGGGGGCAGCAGGTCAAACAAACCGGAAGGTAACAGCACAGCCGCCATGGCAGATTCCTTTTAAGCCGCACAGGTCTAACCGATTGATGCGGCGAGGTCAATGCCGCAACGGGGTGAAAAATCCCATTGCAGGGGGCGGGTAAGCCGTCTAGCTTCGGCAGTGCGCGGATGGATGTGCAAACCAGCAGAGGAGTAACCCGATGGAATCACTGTTTTTCTTAGAAGACCACGCTTTACAGATTGATATTATTACCTTTATTGCGGCTTCACTGACCACTTTTTCGTTTCTTCCTCAGGCCATTAAGACCATTAAATTGAAAGAAACCAAAGACTTATCGCTTACCATGTTTGTAGCGATGTCGATTGGGGTGGCCTTCTGGCTGCTGCTGGGGTTGATGTATGCCAATAAATTCATGATTATTGCCAATGCGATTACGCTGGTGCTGAATCTGGTGATCCTGCGCCTGAAGCTGAAATTTGGTTGATTCTCCCGACCGCACGCTGGAGTGGGTGGTGACGTTGATTGCGGCGTCGCTGAGTACGTTTGGCTTCATTCCGCAGATGCTGTTGACGTTGCGGACGCGGCGCACGCATGATCTGTCGCTGACGGCGTTTGTGATGTGCTCTATCGGGCTGATGTTCTGGCTCTATGTGGGGCTGCTTTATGCTAATTGGGTGATGATCGCCTATGATGTGGTGAATGTGGTGATGTGTTTGCTGATTGTTCGCATGAAACTGAAATACGGGTGAGGGTTACTCGGCGCGGCTGCGGGCTGCGCTACGCGCTTCGCGTTCTAACAAAGCGACAATAGATTTCTGCTTAGTCAGTGGTTTGGTGATATCGAGCCCTTCCATTTCCTGCATGATGTTGGCCCGCAACTTCTCAAACCGGAGGTCTGTTCGTAATTTGGACTGATCGTTCGATGCGGGAGGTCCACCAAAAAACTGCTGTTCATAGAGTTCCTTGCAGGCAGCCAGCGCTACTTTCAGGCATTCTGATTTCCCGTGTGCCAGAAAGGTGAAGGTGCCGATATTAGGCTCGGTGGCGTGATAGATCACCACAGGTAAAGAGATGTTCTCTTCCAGATGCTGCAGTCCGGCCAACGCTCCGGCCAGCTTAGTCATGGGCTCACACCACGGCTTCTTTTGATAGCTATCTTGCAGCAAAGGGACGACAATGGCTTTTATGTGAGGGCGAGATGAGGCAACCAGAATTTCATTGAAGTCCACCAGATTGGCAGGCTCATCGGCCATGCTGGCCACGGAACTGGTGTGCGTGTCGTAGTGGTTTCCCAGCAGGTCAAGCTGGGTGGCGCTAAGCTGGGATCCGTTTTCACCGGCCACCGCCTGACGCAAGGCCTCTTCGCCTTCGGCGGTTTTACGCGCCTTGCCGCGTTTGCGTGGGGGCAGGTAGGTGTCATAGAGTGCGGTCAGCTCCGGCACCTCATCCACCCCTTTTCTCCCCAGTCTGGGCGCTTTATCCAGAGGATTTGGCCCGCTGCCAAGCCCATGCAGTGAGGCGCGCAGCACGCGGGCGGGGTGCGGCCCATCCTGCGACAGGCCCACTAGGTACCCGCAATGCATGAAGCTTTGATTCCAGCTACAGCTATAGGGCCGCATCCCTAATTGCGAGGCAGTGCTGGGTAAAAGCGACATCGACATGATGGGCATGGTTTTATCGGCGATGCGGGTGGCAATCTCTTCGGCGGGATAGGCTGTCAGGCTTTTCCACGAAAAATTCGGAAATACATAGCTGGGGTTTGGACTCCACATTTCGTTGCCTTCCCAGATGTGAATGGCGAGGCGGTGCGCGTCCTGCAATTCAGACAGCTCGTCCTCTATGGGGCGGCGTTTTTTCAGTTTGGCGGTGTGGGGTTTTGCGGCCATGGTGATACGCTATCTTTTCCTCACTTCTGCCTGCTGAATGCGGTTATCAAGCGCTGCTTTTGCGGCGTGCTGTGCAGCCAGAGGCTGCTCAATATCCAGCCCGTTCAGCAGTTCTTTCACCGCATCGCGCAGCGGCTCGAATCCAATCTCTTGCTTCACGTCGCGCATGGTTGGGCTATCGGCGGGTTCACCAACGATATGCTGTTTCTCTAATTCTTTGCAGGCGGTAAGGGCTGCTGTAATCAGTTCCGCCTCGCCTTGAGCCAGATAGGTGCATTGCCCCTGATGGTTGGTGTGTTGATCCAGCGGCGTCACATGATAATACACCACCGGCAGATCAATGCCTTTCCTCAGATGCTGCAATCCTGCGATGGCGCCTGCCAGTTTCTGAGCAGGCGGGTACCATTCCTGATCGTGCTTTGCATCCTGCATGAAAGGGATGGCAATTGCCTTAATATGAGACGTGGAGGCGGCGACAAGGATTTCGTTAAAATCTGCGATGGTCTGTTCATCATTCAAAAATAACGATAGACTGCTGATGTGGCGGTCTTTGGGTTCCAGCTGTCCTAGCCAGTCATAATAGCTGCCCAGAGCATCTAATTGGGTGTTGGTGTGGTGCGAGCCTTGTCTGCCAGCGATCGCAAGGCGCAACTTGGATTCATCTTCGCCAAACCCCTCATAAAAATCATTTAATGCTGAGCAGCGTGAATGCATACGCAGTTTTAGTTTTTTGTGTGAGACGGATGTTCCGCTTACGAGGCCTCTTTCCAGTGCGCGCATCACGCGGGGTGGTGTTCGTTGATCCTGACTCATATCTATCAGATAGCTGCCATACCTCACATCCCCTGCAAAAATATTATAGGGGCGCAGACTGATTCCCGATTCCTGCCGTGGCAAGAGAGACATGGAGACGACCGGCATCGTATTGTCGAAGAGGCGTTTTTGGATATCGCGTGCGGGATGTTTGTGCAGAGCATCCCAAGAGAATTCAGGAAAGGCATAGTGCTCTTGATTTTCCCATGTGTGAATGGCGAGGCGGTGCGCGTTTTGCAATTCCGATAGCTCGTCCACAATGGGGCGCTGCTGTTTCAGTTTGGCGGTGTGTGTGCCTTTTGCCAAGGGGCGCCCAAATTCTGGTTATCTTACTCTAACATAGGGGATTTTGGTTAATAAAACGTATAGCGTAACATGATGTTCTTGAGGAGGGTTGAAAAGATAATTTCACTGAAATGTCATCTTGTTAGGAAGTAAATCTGGTACAATGAACCCAGATAAATGAGGAGATGCCCCATGCCACATCCTAGCACTGCCGCTGCTGCTGCCGGAGAAGCCTTTGCACTCGTAGAGGGAGGGCCAGAAGGTGAGCGCGTTCATATCGATCCAGCGTCCATTGCGCCAACGCAGGCCATTGATGCGGCCACAGCACATCCCGCTGAACCGCTGGTTGACCGTCAAGCCGCTGCCGGACTGAATGGTGGTAATAGCCCGCTTGAGCGTACCGGTGATAGGACACAGACAGATCGTTTAACCAAAACGGCCGAAGCTGCCGGATATGGTGGCGGGCTGGGCGTCTAGCCAGGCTATCGCTGATTATTCCCCGGCGCTTTTTACGAAGCCCGGTTCACCGTCGAAGGTGAACAGGTTTTCGGTTTTCAGGAAATCCACGCCTGCTTTGGCACAGCGTACCATCAGTTCGGCAATTTCCTTATGCGTGGTGACATGCTCGGGATCTTTGGGGCGGAACCGCACACGGTAACGGTCGGTTACATCCATTTTGGTATCGGCATTCGGCCATACTTTCAGGCCTTTGCACGAAATCATGCGCACATTCAGATCGTCGTTGGAAATCTCGGTCATAATTTTGCCAAGCTCTTCGATGGGACGGTCACGCCACAGCACAAACAGATCCAGCCCGACCAGATCGCGCTTTTCGGTTGGCGGAGCCATCACAGCGCGGATCGGTTTGGCGTTCTCACGGGCTTTGTATTTCGCGATGGGGAAGCGGTCTGGCTCTTGTCCCAAACGCTCAGCCACGGCTTTGGCAAAATCCATCGTGCCCACTTTCTCACGGCTCATTTCACCGAAAATATCGCCGGTGTGAATACCGTCTTCAATGGTGCGCAGCCATGCATTGTGAATTTTGGATGCGGTTTCTACCTCATTCAGATGCACCAGCATCATAATCGCGCCATGCAGCAGACCCGACGGGTTGGCGATGCCTTTGCCCGCAATGTCGGGTGCCGAACCGTGAATCGCTTCGAACATGGCATATTCAGCGCCGATGTTGGAGGAACCGGCCAGCCCCACAGAGCCGGACACTTCCGCCGCGATGTCGGAAATAATATCGCCGTAAAGATTCTCGGTCACAATCACATCGAACAAATGCGGTTTGGCGGCAATGCGTGCTGCGCCAATGTCGATGATGTAATGCTCATTGATGATTTCCGGATATTCCTTCGCCACACGGTCAAACGCGCGGTGGAAGCAGCCATCGGTCATTTTCATGATGTTGTCTTTGGACATACAGGTGATTTTTTTGCGGCCATTTTGACGCGCATATTCAAATGCGTAGCGGTGAATACGTTCCGCGCCGGAATTGGTAATGATTTTTACGCTCTGGAACGCATCATGCGTCTGGCGGTATTCGATCCCCGCATAAAGATCCTCTTCATTCTCGCGCACGATCACCATATCCATACGCGGCTGTTTGGTTTCCACGTAAGGGTAATAGCTGATGCAGGGGCGAATATTGGCATAAAGACCCAGCGTCTTACGCATGGTTACGTTCAGACTTTTATAGCCGCCGCCTTGCGGGGTGGTGATGGGGGCTTTCAGCAGCACTTTGGTGCGGTGAATGGACTCCCACGCCTGAGGCGGAATGCCGGTAGATACGCCATTTTCATAGAAGCGTTGCCCCACCTCGATGGTTTCCACGCGGATATTGGCGCGCGCTTCTGCCAGAATAAACAGCGTCGCATCCATAATTTCCGGCCCAATGCCATCGCCGAAGGCAACGGTGACAGGTTTGGCTTTGGGTTGGGTGAATTCGTGAACAATCGCGGATGACATGTGCAAGGCTCCCTGTGATGTGTAAGTATTATTATCTGTTGCTACGATTTATAGCATGATTTCAGGTCGAATACTATCCGACAAGGGTTAGTAAAGCGTTAAGACGCAGCAGATTCTTGTATGCGGTGTGTCTTAAGCGACTTTGTGCTGGCGCTGACGGTAATAAGATGCCTGAAACAGCGTATGGTTCACCAGCTTCTCATCATCCTGCTTTTTAAGCAGGTAATCATTGGCTCCGGCTAGCAGCGCCTGGGACACCATGGAATGATCGGTATTGCCGGTGAGCACGATCACAGGGACATCATGCTCGTGGTGGCGCAGGGTGCGGATCGTGCTGATCCCTTGCGAATCCTCCAGTCCCAAATCGAGAATAATGACATCAAATCGACCACGGTCACGCCCTAAAATGGCGACCGCTTCGGCCAGTGAATAGCAATGGGTCACATGCACGCGGGAACTCTCCGGCTGCTTTTCCAGCAGGCGTGTGTAATACATCGCATCAATTTCGTGATCTTCGACCAATAGGACGTGAGGGGTCTTGCTCATACCAAATGCACCTTCCAAAGTTGGGGTTTAGAAACAGTACATATTGTTCTTATTGTTATCCCCAGCTCTAACACAATTTTGGGGATAAAAATAGCAAATTAATAAAAATTAATCTTTGCGGCGCAGCAAAAGATCTAAACGATAATTCAATATACTATCAATGTATTGAACCGTCGTTTAACATTAGGTTTTACGAATAGTATGATGAAAACTAAGCAGCTATTGCGGATTTAATAGCCGCTAATGCGGCATCAATTTTATCGCCGTCAGGGCCGCCGGCTTGGGCAAAATTGGGCTTGCCGCCACCGCCTTTGCCGCCGACGATTTCGGCTGCCGCGCGCACCAGTGTGGGCGCATCCACCGATGCCTGACCAGAGGCGACGATGATCGATGCCTTGCCTTCAGAGGAAGAGGCGAGCGCAATCACCGCATCTTTATGTTTGCTGGCCAGCTCGGTCACCAGATCGCGTAGTTCTTTGGGTGGCAGATCGGCAAAGCATTTACCAATGAAGGGAACAGTGCCCAGCATTTCCGGTGACAGATCGCCCGCACCGCCGCCGCCCATGGCGAGTTGCTTCTTGGTTTCGGCGAGCTGCTTTTCAAGTTTCTTGCGCTCATCTTGCAGTTTGCTAATTGCGGCACCCAGCTCTTCGGGCTTGATTTTCAGTTCCTGAGCGAGGCTGCGGATGGTGCTATCCTGCGCGTTCAGATAGTCAAACGCCGCGGCATTAGTCACGGCTTCAATACGGCGAATACCCGCCGCGACAGCCGATTCGGACACAATTTTGAAGACGCCGATATCGCCGGTACGCGCCACATGCGTCCCGCCGCACAGCTCTACCGAGAAGGGCACGGACTGTGCCTCATTCACCGGATGCTCGTGATTGTCTTTTTCATAGCCATCATCGACGCCCATAAACAGCACGCGCACTTCATCATCATATTTTTCGCCAAACATGGCCATCGCGCCTGCTTCAATGGCTTTGTCCTTATCCATCAGGCGGGTCATGACATCGGTATTCTGCCAGATCACGCGGTTGACCTCGGCCTCAATGCTGGCGATTTCCTCGCGGGTAATTTGCTGCGGGTGGCTGATATCGAAGCGCAGGCGTTCTTCGGCGACCAGTGAGCCTTTTTGCGTGACATGGGTACCCAGCTGGCGGCGCAGCACGCTGTGCAGAATGTGGGTGGCGGAGTGGTTGGCACGAATGCGCGTGCGGCGCAGATCGTCGATATTCAGCTCCACCCAGTCGCCCACACGGAAAGAGCCACGGCGCACGGTAACGGCGTGGGCGTGCAGTCCGGCAATGGGCTTGCTGGTATCGGTCACTTCGCCGATATGTTCTTCATCGCAGGCAATGGTGCCGCGATCGCCTTCCTGACCGCCGGATTCGGCATAAAATGGCGTCTGATTCACCAGAATATAACCGGACTGGCCGTTTTCCAGCGTGTTGGCTTCCTTGCCGTCCACCACAATGGCCGTGATGGTGGCGCGGGCTTTGTTCTGCGCATACCCCAGAAACTCAGTCGCCCCGTCACGTTCCTTGATGTTAAACCACACTTCCTGCACGGCCGCTTCACCAGACCCCGCCCATGCGGCGCGGGCGCGGGCTTTCTGCTCGGCCATGGCGGCATTGAACCCATCCAGATCGACGCTTTGGCTGTGGCCGCGCAAAATATCTTCCGTCAGATCGAGCGGGAAGCCGTAAGTATCGTAAAGCTTGAATGCGACAGCGCCATCGAGCTTGCTGTTCAGGCTAATTTGGGCGCGCTCTTCCTCCAGCAGCTTCAGCCCGCGATCCAGCGTCTGCTTAAAGCGTTCCTCCTCCTGCTTGAGCGTCTGGGTGATCAGCGCCTGCGCGCGTCCCAGCTCAGCATAATGTTTGCCCATTTCGCCAATCAGCGCGGGCACCAGCCGGTGCATGAGCGGTTCTTTGCAGCCCAGAATATGGGCGTGGCGCATGGCGCGGCGCATGATCCGGCGCAGCACATAACCGCGGCCCTCATTGCTGGGCATGATGCCATCGGCAATCAGGAAGCAGCTGGAGCGCAAATGATCGGCGATGACGCGGTGCGATGCCGCCTGTTCGCCTTGTGCTTTGGTTTTAGACAGCGACTCGGACGCGCTAATCAGTTTTGCAAACAGGTCGATATCATAGTTATT
>Ga0214923_10001555_pt1 | contig 32486 bp, 29 predicted proteins | sample LL1510_MetaG_FD_177993 | JGI IMG/M metagenome (GOLD analysis project Ga0214923, IMG submission 177993) | Freshwater microbial communities from Lake Lanier, Atlanta, Georgia, United States - LL-1510 | ecosystem: Environmental > Aquatic > Freshwater > Lake | place: USA: Georgia | collected...
AATATTCCCGCCCTTTCCATCCCCCGGGCCCGCAAATCCTCCTGTCGGGCGGAACTTTCCAGAATCAGGGCGATTTTGGCCGCCATTTCGTCCTCCGAGGCGGGATCAAAATATTCCGCGGCCTCCCCGCAAATTTCCGGCAAGGAACCCGCTCGGGAGCTGACCACGGGACACCCGCTGGCCATGGCCTCCAACGGGGGCAGGCCGAAACCCTCATACAGTGATGGATAAACCAACAGGGTCGCCTCTTGGTAAGCCTGCCTTAATTGCTCGTCCGTATGTGGGCCCGCCCATTTTGCCCCGCCCCCGGCTTCCGCCTCCCGCAACGCCCGCAAATCGGCACCCGCCGACCATCCGGCCGGCCGACCACCTTCAGCTCCAAATCCGGAAACCTTCCCTCCCGCAAGCGCCGCCACACCCGGATCAGTCGTCGCAGGTTCTTGCGCGGATGAATGGCGCTGACGAAGAGGAGGGAGGGAGATCCCGCCTTTCTTTTTTTTCCGGGTCGAAACATTTTCCGCGCCGCTTCGTGCGTGGTTTCCACCCGATCCGCCGAAATTCCCCACCTTTCCATGATCTCATTGCGGCAAAATTCCGAGACCGTGATGACTTTCCGGGCCCTTTCCGCCGCCCGTCGGACCAGCCTCCGGTAAAACCAGGCTTCACCCGGTCGAAACCATTCGGGGTGCACCTCAAAGGAAATATCATGCACGGTCAGAACATAGGGCCCCTGTTCCCACGGCCTCATCCAATACACCCCGTGATACAGATCGGCCTTCACTTCCTCCCTCGCCCGAGGCAATTCCCGCATGTGTCTTCCCCAAAAACCGCACGGGCCGATCTGCTGGCCTTGGAAAGAATCTCCGCATGCCTCGCTGAGAATGGGCGTCAGCTCCACCCCGTCCGGCCGGGTTTCCCGCCACCCCTCCAACAGACCCCTCAAATAGGTCTCATTCCCCGTTTTGCCACGGCCAATCGCCGTCGCATCCAAGGCCACCCGTATTTTTTGGGGCACGCTCACTTTCCCCAGAATGTGCCGCCCAAATCCCAATCCTCAATTCCCAATCCACTTTCCCGTCCGGCCCAATCTTAATCTTCATCTTCCTCCAAAAGCCTCCATCATCAGCCCATGCCCGAGGCTCCCAAAGTCGTCACCCTGGTGGCGACCCGTTTCCGCGCCAATCTTCTCCTCCGCCTGCTCGACTCCCTGCAACAACAGACTCTTTCTCCCCTCGCCGTGGTGGTCACCGACAACGGCCCGGATCCGGCCACCTTGGCCCTCGCCGGCCGAAGCAAGCTGGACGTGGAGTTTCTTTCCCCGAAAAGGAATCTGGGTTTCGGAGGCGGGCTGGCCTTGGCCGGGGCCAGAGCCCTGGAAAAATTCCCGGATCTGACCCACCTTCTCGTGGTGGACGATGACGCCATCCTTTCTCCCAACAGCCTCGAGTCCCTGCTTCTGTCCATGAAACGTCATCAGGCGGGCACGGTCGCCCCGTTCCTGATCGGCACCCGCGGAGAATACCAAGAGGTACCCGAACCCGTGCTTTGGTCCCTGGCCCGAGCCATGAGAAAGGTGGGCCAAAACCTCGAAAAAGCCCGGGCTCTCGCCCCATCCGGATACCCCCTGGCTTGGTGCATTGGTCCGTGCCTGCTGATCCGGAAAGATGCCTGGCTTCGAGCCGGCCCCCCTCGTTCCGACATGCTGGCCTATGGGGATGACGTGGAGTTTTCGCTTCGCCTCTCCGCTGTCGCGCCGGCCTGGGCCGAGCCGGCCGTCAGCGTGATCCATGCCCCACCGACAGAAACCGAACCGGATCCAAATCCAGCTTCCGAGGCCCATTACCGCAAATTCGGCATGCTTCTACAGAACCTTGCCTTTACCTGCGTGATCTCACCCCGCGCCCGCCACCTTCCTCTTTATCTTCCCGGAAACGCCCGGCGTTTCCTCCGCACCTTTGGTTTTTCCGCCCGCACGGTTCTCGAAATTACGCGCCGCTACTCCCTCGGCCTTCTCGGCATCCCCGCAGGACATTAATCCGGCCTCATCTTAATCTTTCCACTCGGAACCGTTCTTCCATACTGAAGCCATGATCGACGGCCTGAAGATTATCCCTTTGGTCCAGCACTGCGATGACCGCGGCCGCGTGATGGAAATCCTGCGTCAGGACGACCCGCACTTCGCAGGGTTCGGCCAGGCCTATTTCAGCTCGATTTATCCCGGGGTCATCAAAGCCTGGCATGCCCATCAAAAACAGACGGACTGCATCTCGGTGATCCACGGCATGGCCAAGATCGGCTTTTTTGACGACCGCGCCGGCAGTCCCACCAAAGGAAAAACGCATGGGATCGTCGTGGGGGAGCACCACCGGGTACTCATCCAAATCCCGCCGGGCGTGTTCCACGGATTCAAGGCCATCTCTCCGGAGGAAGTCCTGCTGATCAACCTCCCCTCCAAACCTTACGACCGGAAAAATCCCGACGAAATCCGCCGGCCCTGGAACGACCCGGCCATCGGATTTGACTGGGAAACTAAGTTTCGCTGATTTTTTTCGGACTGAGCCTCTCGAGAATCCTCTCATACTCGTCGGCCACCTTCTCCCAGCTGTAATTCAGCCGTGCCCTGGCAAGGGCCGCCTCGCGAAGCCTCTCCCGCTCCCCGGCATGATCGATGAGCTCCTGAAGCCGGGCCGCCAAACTGGTTTCGGCGTTGACCGGGCCGAAGGGTGCCCCCGCTTTCCCAATCACCTCCCGCGTCGCGGCACAGTCGTGATACACGATCGCGCTCCCAAAACCCATTTGATCCAAAAGCACCAACCGCGTTGCCTCCACCGTTCCCGGAAGGACAAAGATTCCGCAATGCCCGCTGAGTTCGCGATACCCCTCCCCGTAAATCGGGCCGGCAAAAAGAATCCTCTCCTTGGCGATTTTTTTCAAATCCCTGCCGTATTCCGTCTCATACCCAACCCCGCCGACAATCACGCAAGGCCAGTCACCGCCGACTTTTTCATAGGCCCGAATCAGCAGATCCGGCCGGTTTTCCGGGGTCAGGCGCCCCGCATACAAAACGTACCGCCCCGGACGCAGTCCCAGCTTTTTTAAGGTCTCCGTCCCGAGCCTGCCGGATCGCTCCGGCGCCCCGTAGGATAGATACGTGGTTTGGAATCCATAATCCCGCCGATAACGGTCCACCACCGTTTGGTTGTCGGCGATGACCACATCGCTCGAACGGGTCGCCCATCCCTCGCTCTCTTTCAGCCACCAACGGGCAAACGGATGCCATTTCTGGCGGCGAAAATCGTCTCCGTCCACGTTCACGATGACCCGACTGCCCGCCAGTTTCAGGATGCCCGCCAAAATCGAGTTTCCGACCCCACACAGATACACCACGTCAAACTTCCGGACCGCCGCATGGATGACCGCCAGCAAGGTGTGGGTGATCGTCTCGAGGCTCTTGGTTTGGATGCTGGGGAGGTAGGCGATCCTCATCCCGCGGTATTCCCGGGGACGATCAGGATAAAAATGAGCCCGGTTGTAGACCGTGACCGCGTGCCCGCGTCCCGCCAACCTGGCCCCCAGTTCCTCAACCAATGTCTCGAATCCGGAATACCGCGCCGGCACCCCGCGACAGCCCAAAAAGGCGATCGACACCCCCTCCTCCCTTCGGGGGGGCTCCAGGCCCACTCCGCTCAAGGCATAGCGCCAAAGAAAACGGGTGTTGTTTTTCAAATACCGCCAGAACAATCGCCGCGGTTCCTGGATCGTCCGGTACAACCACTCAAAGCCGGATCTTTGAATCCAGCGGGGAGCCTGTTTGACCACTTTGGAATGGAAATCAAAAGCCGCCCCCACACCACACATCACCGTGGTGTGAAGTTTGGGGAGATACTCGGCCATAAACCGCTCCTGCTTGGGCGTGCTTAAGCCGATCCAGGTCAGGTCTGGCTTCAGATCCTCAAACCTCTTTTGCAGTTCCTGATTTTGCTCCGGGGAAAGCGGCCCGAAGGGTGGGGTGTAGGTCCCCACGATGCGGATCCCGGGGAACCTCTCTTCCAGCCGTTGTTGCAGAAGCTCGGCGATTCCGGGTCGGCCCCCGTAAAGGAAATGGGTGAACTTCCCGTTCCGGGTGGCCTCCGCCATTTCCAACATCAGATCGGGTCCATAGACCCGGTCCACCTCGTGGTGCTTTTTCAGCCAGCTGACCCAGACCATCGGCATCCCGTCCGGAGTCGTCAAAAACGATTCGTTCAGAATCCGGCGAAACCTGGAATCATCCTGTGCCTCGATCACCCCATGCACCCCGGTGACACAGATGTAGCCCTTCTCCTTTTTTTGCAGTCTCTCGAGAATCGTCTTCTTGGCCGAATCCAGATTCAGGGCGCTGATGCCCACCCCCAACACATCCACCCGCTCTTTGGCTTCCAACATCCGGCCGATTTTGCCCCCACCGCGGTCTTGGAGCCAGCCTCAAGACCTCAACATCAAACTAAGATTTCATCTCCTTTTGGATCCACGCGTATGTTTTTGCCAACCCGTCCTTGAGCCGGGTATTCGGCTCCCAGCCCATCAATTTCCGGATCAACGCATTGTCACTGCTCCGTCCCCGAACGCCCTTGGGCGCTCCCAGGTTGTATTTCCTTTTGAGCTTTACCCCCGCGATTTCCTCGGCGATGTCGACCAGTTGATTGATGGAAACCATCTCCGCGCTTCCCAGATTGATCGGTTCCCGGATGTCGCTGGCCATGATTTCCGTGGATCCCTTGATGCAGTCGTCAATGTACATGAAACTGCGGGTTTGCTGCCCGTCGCCCCAGATTTCAATCTCTCCGGTCTTTTTCTTTTGAGCCTCAATCACCTTGCGGCAAATGGCTGCCGGAGCTTTTTCCCGACCGCCCTCATATGTTCCGTGGGGGCCGTAGACGTTGTGATAACGGACGATCCGGGTTTCCAGCTTGTAATCCTCCCGGAAATGTCGACACATCCGCTCACTGAAAAGTTTTTCCCATCCGTACCCGTCCTCCGGCATCGCCGGGTAGGCGTCCGCTTCCTTGAGGCCGGGATTTTCCGTGGTGGTCTGCTTGTCCGCCGCGTACACGCAGGCCGAAGAGGCATAAAAGAACCGCTTGGCCCCGGCTTCCTTCGCCGCCATCAACAGATGGGTGTTGATCAGAACCGAAAGCATACACTCGGCCTTGTGCAGCTCGATGAAACCCATTCCACCCATGTCGGCGGCCAGATTGTAAATCCACTCCATCCCTTGAGCTGCCCTCCGGCACGCCCCCATCTCCCTTAAATCCAGCTGCAGGTTCTCCACGTCATCAAACTTCTGATACCACTCCCCAAGGGGCTTGAGGTCCACGGCCCGGAGGTTCCGGATCCCCTGACGCCGCAGGTGGGCCACCAAGTGACCCCCAATGAATCCACCCGCGCCCGCGACAAGGATGGAAGACTTGGGGTGAAATTTTACGCTCATGGCATTGGCAAAAGAGTGAGATCCATTGATTGTTTAAAGTTTAGCGATGGGCTTCCGCACAGAACAAGCAGTTTGTTAAAAACTCACATCTTTTTCATTTTCTCTTCGTCCGATAGAATAGTGGTATGAAAATCCTTTTTGCCCGGCGAGATTTTTTGGACGTGGCGGATGGCATCAATGCGTTTCTTTATCCGGTCATGGAGGCTCTTTTGCAGGCAGGTCACGAGGTTCATTTGGCCGGGCCAGTCCCCGTTGACAGAGAAAAATTGACGGATCGCTTCCCTTCCAAGCTTTACCCCCAGTTTCATCATATTTCCACTAACCGGCCTCCAGGATGGTGGGCGGATACCAGTCTATGGGCGCGCTTTTGGCCGAAGCTCGTGCAAAAAATTCAGCCTGATCGCATTGTGTTGAATGGCGTCCTTCCCTGGAGAAATTCCGTGCCGACACTGGCCATCAACCACGACCTCCAGCCGCGGGGAGGCGTCCTCTTGGCCCGACTCGTGCGAATTCTGGGCTACCGGTTGGCCCACGCCAGGGCCGCGACCTGCACTGAACTGCGCCAAGCCTTGGCAAAAAATATTTTCCTCCCCCGAAAAAAAATACATATCATTCCCACCTGCATCCGGGTTTCTGATTTTCAACCTCGTTTGGGGAAGCCCAAGAAACCCTTCATGCTTCATATTGGAACTATGCCTTACAAACACCCCGAAAAAAGCATCGCCGCTTTTCGTCTTGCTGCACTCGCGAACTTGAGACTGGTGATTACGGGTCCGGTCGTGCCTTGGCTTCAACAGGTACTGGCCCAAGAGTCTCCCAACGTCAGGCAAAGAGTCGATTGCCTGGGAGTCATTCCCTCAAGCCAGTTGCGCCAACTTTTGTCCGAGGCCTTGGCAGTGGTTGTGCCCTCAGGCTACGACATTCCCGTCCTCTCTCCAACCGTGCTGGAGTCCTTTGCTTCCGGCGCACCGGTAATCTGCGCGCCCAGTATCAGCCGAGACCTGATACGTCCCACGATCAACTGTTTGCTTTCCGCCCATCCCGACCAAACCGCCGCCCACCTTGGGACACTGGTGCGTGATTCTGAGCTTGGGCCCCGTCTATCACGGCAAGCCTTGTCCGATGTAGCGGCCTTCGATAGTATCCAAGTGGCCGAAAGGATAATGGCTGTTCTCGAACCATTAAATTCATGATGTCTATTTACGGCAAGAAATGCCTTGTTCAGGCCGCATGAGCAAGATTAGTCGGGCCCCTTTGAGCGTAATCGTGCCTGCTTTCAACGAAGCTGAATATCTTCCTCGCGTCCTGCTCGCAGTTTTGGAACGGCCTGAGGTGGGGGAGGTCGTTTTAGTGGATGACGCTTCCACGGACCTAACTGCGCAAATTGCCTCTGGCATGGCTGCCCAAGACCGGCGCATCCGGGTGCTTCGACACTCTAAGAACTCCGGCAAAGGGGCTGCCTTGCGTACCGGCATTGCTGCGGCCACCCTGCCTTTTGTTATCATTCAAGACGCCGATCTTGAATACGATCCCGGGGAGTATCCCGCCATGCTTCAACCCCTGCTGGAAAACAAGGCCGATGCGGTTTATGGATCACGGTTCTTGGGTGGCCGACCCCACCGGGTTTTGTACTTTTGGCACAGCGTGGGAAATTTCATCCTGACCCTCATGTCCAATATGCTCACCAACCTAAACCTCACGGACATGGAAACGGGCTTCAAGGCCTTCCGGCGGGAAATGATCCAGCAGATCAAGATCCGGGAAAATCGCTTTGGATTTGAACCGGAAATCACTGCCAAGCTGGCTCGCCAGGGAGCCCGATTTTATGAAGTGGGCATATCCTATAGCGGTCGCACCTACGCAGAGGGGAAAAAGATTGGCTGGAAGGACGGGGTCAGCGCCATCCGCTGTATCCTCAAATATAATCTCTTCTGCCGGTGAACAGCCCTCGGCCCGGCGTGTCGCTGATCGCGGGGTTTGTTTGGTGGGGTGCCCTCCTGAATCTGGCAGGCTGGGGGCTTTCGCTTTTTCGCATCTTGAATTCCATGGCCTATGGGCTGGTTCTTTCCATCCTTCTGGGCGTTTCCCTTTTTTTTCTCAAAAACCAACCTTGGCCCGTTTTTTTTCTGAAAAGTATCAAGCGGTTCCGTCGCCCTCTACCCGCAGTATTCGCCAGTGCCGTCGGATTGATCCTTCTCGGCGCCCTATTGTATCCGCCCTCTAACTATGATGCCCTTACTTATCGGATCCCCCGGATCTTGCACTGGCTGAATCATGGAGGTTGGTTCTGGATTACTACAGCCAATCCACGTCAAAATTATAGCGGGGTTGGGCAAGAATGGCTTCTGGCACCGATCTTGGCCCTGACGGCTACGAGCCGGCTGCTTTTTTTGCCCAACTTTGTCTGTTTTCTACTTTTACCATCCGTTTTTTTCCGAGTTTTCCGGGGCTTGGGTTGCTCCGGCCGGACGGCAAGGACGTGGATGTGGCTTTTCCCTTTTGCACCTGTTTACTTACTTCAAGCCGGAGGCATCGCCAACGATCTTTTGGGGGCATTTTGGTTTTTGGCTTCCCTGGCTCTTCTCCCTGGCCGTTTTCTTTTGGGCATCTCCCCGATCGCTTCAGTTCTTTCCTTGGCTTTGGCGACCGGAGTCAAGGCCTCCAACTTGGTTCTCCTTCTTCCCTGGCTTATGAAGTTTCTGTGGCAGATTCTCCGTCAAAAATCTCTTTGGCATACAACCCTCGCAGCCGCTCCCTTGGCTTTGGTGGTTTCTTTTGCGCCGCTCGCGTACCTCAATTTGCGTCACGCCGGAGACTGGTCGGGAGATCCCTCGAATGATGGCGGCATGAAAACCGATCGCCCCCTCCTGACCTTGGCTGGCAACACCATCCTCGTTATTTCTGCCAGCCTTCAACAGCCATTCGACTTGGGCAGTCGCCGTGTGATTTCGGCAATGGGTCATCTTTGTCCTCCGCGAGCACGAGAGAAATTAACCGAGGCTTATCCACGCTGGAGCCTGGATACCAGGGAATTCGCCATTGAGGAAGGCGCCGCATGGAGCTGGATGCTAGTTGCTTTCTCTCTCACCGTATTTTTTGCCGCGAGGAAGAAACGGATGGCGGAGTATGTCTGGCTAATGGTAGCCGCGTGGATTTCTGCTTTTTTCATGATGGGAAAGTTGGCCTCAGAGGCTATTCCCCGGCTCCTCGCTCCCCTCTATCCCCTCCTCTTGATCGTGCCAGAAGGTCGGAGAGGCCAGCCGAGCCGAGCAGTTAAGGTTAGCATGGTTTTGATGATACTTTGTCTTGGCTTACCACTCCTGCTCGCTCCCGGCCGGCCTATGGTTCCTTGGAGACTGATCGGCAGAGTGCTGGATGCCCTGGACCCAACCGCCAGCCTTTCCATGCGGATCACCCGCGTCCAAGAGGCTTACCACCAGAGAGCTCGCGGACTTTTGCCGCTGATCCCAAGTGACATGGAGAATAGATATTTGAATGTTCTTTTGATCTCGAATGGAAATGATATCGAAGGCCCACTTTGGTGGCCCTACGGCAAAAGGAGCGTGGAGAGCCGTCGCTTAGCTGATGCACCTCCCCAACAGGCGCCCGACCTGATCCTGATCCGTAAGAAAGAATGGCCGGCCTGGAGCTCGCTTTGGCAAATGGCCGCACAACCGCGAGCCCAACTTTCCTTGACTCAACTAGCAAGCATTGGAGCGGAAGAGTGGCTTTGTTTGGTGCCGCTATCTTGGCCTATACAGCAGTGAAGGTTCTTCTTTACACGGCCCTCACTATCAAGCCGGATCAGTTTTTCTGGCACCGGGATCTTGGTCTCCTCACCAGGGCCTTCCGCGCTCTTGGCCACGATGCCTGGCTGGCTGTTCGCCCAGCCTTTGAATCCCAATCGAAAATCAAACATCGAACACCGAAAACTGATAAAAATCCAGTTATCTGGGCCTCCCCTCACGATGTTCGCAACCCTACCTGGTGGCAAAGCCACAAGCCTGATCTGGTGATTCTCGGCCTTTGGACCCGCCCCAAATACGACCCCATTCGCCGGGCCGCCCTCTCCGCCACCCCCCGTGTTATCGAACGCGCCGACAGCGACGGCATGCGCACGGCCTCCTGCGGATTCTTGACCTATGCCAAACGCAGATTCGACTACTTTCGCGACCGAACCTATCGCTGGCCTCCCTTTCTGTCGGTTCCGGCGTCAGTTCTTTATTCTTTTACTTCCCTCCTCGCCACCCCCTGGATGGAAGCCCGGTTGGCCAGAACCCTGAAGCTCATGCCCGCCGTAGCCGTGGAAACCCCCAAGGCCTTGCAGCTTTGGAGAAAGCTGGCCGCCAAAATCGGCGCTGATCCGCACCGCATCCACTGCATCCCACACCCCATCCAAACAGACATTTTTTGGCCTGACCCCTCGATCTCCAAAAAGAACCAGATTATCTCGGTTGGCCGCTGGGCGTCTTACCAGAAGAACCTCCCCCTTCTTCTCAAAACCCTTCGCTCTTTCCTCAGTAAAAACCCTGCCTGGACCTCCCTCGTGATCGGCTCTGGGCTCCCCACAAAATCTCCTTATCCTCAAATCACCTTCCTCCCCCCGCTTCCACCTCCCGATCTCGCCCGACACATGCAGGAGTCCAAGATTTTTCTCTCCGCCTCTAGGTATGAAAGTTTTGGCCTCGCCGCAGCCGAAGCCGCCTTGTCCGGTTGTCGGGTGGTCGCATTAGGGGATTGTCTGCCCGGGTTGCCGGCGGCACCTTCGATGGGTTCCCATGACGGCCCACTGCGCAATCTTTTGGCAGCCGCAAAATGCGGCAAGCGGCCCAAATCCTTAGTCGGAAAATTATCTCTCGCTCCAAAACGTGTGGCTGCTTTATTTTTACAAATTGACAGATCTTTTAAAAAGCCGAACTGCCGCCTGACCTAAGTATTATTTATGGGTCGAAAGAGCTTTTTTTTCTCTAGTTTAATTGCCGGATATTGTTCATCCGCTGCCAATTTGGCTTATACCGCCATCTCCGTCCCCCTGGCCTTGCACTACCTGTCAAAAGAGGAATTCGGTCTTTGGGCCCTTGTCGTTCAGATCGGAGGATACCTCATGCTTTTGGATTTAGGCATGAGCAGCTCGGTGGCCCGTTTCTTGGCTGATCATAAAGATGAAGTGCATGGACGGCCCTACGGGGATGTCATTGAGACGGGCAAAGTTTTTTTTTGGATTCAGGCGTTCGTCTTGGCGGTCGCTGGCCTTGCTTGCGCCGCGTGGGGTCCAAAGCTTTTGGGGATTCCTTTGGAAATGACAACCATATTTCAAAGGGTCGTTTTTTTTTACGTTCTTATTCTTTCGCTAGGTTTGGCCCTTCGCATCAAATCTGCTCCGCTATGGGCTCATCAACGAACGGACATTGGTCACTGGAGCACGCTGGCCAACCTCACTACAGCCCTCGGCGTCATGGGTCTCGGCTTCTTTTTGGGCTGGGGGACCTATAGTTTTCTCGCGGGCGCGTTCGCGGGATCCCTTTGGTCTTCCCTTCTTCCGTGGGCAGCATGCCATCGTTTGAAATTGTTGCCGCAGCAGAATCTTGGGAGCCGCTTTTGTCGAAAGCTGTTCGTTCGCATGCTCGGGTTTGGCTGGGATATCCTTTTGATGCAGCTAGGGGGCCTCCTTTGCGCTGGCAGCCAAATCATTCTGGTGACAAAGCTTTTTGGATTAGAGGCGGCCGCTGTATTTTCTGTGGTAACCAAAACCCTCACCATGGGACAGCAGCTGATTGGTCGAATTCTCGAAAGTGCAGCTCCGGGGCTCACGGAGCTTTTCGTGCGGGGAGAGCGGGAGCGTTTTTCTTTTCGTTTTTATCAAACGTCCACTCTCTCGGTGGCCCTCGCAACTTTCGCGGGGGTTGTTTTAATGGCAACGAATCGGGAATTTATTGCGCATTGGACCCACGGTAAGGTGGAATGGAATATGGTTGGAGATACGCTAATTGGAGCCCTCCTGATATCCAATGTGGCCTCTCGTTGCTTTCAGGGGGTTTTTGGCATGACCGGGGATCTTACAAAAGTACGGTATCTTTCACTGGTCGAGGGAGTATTTTTTGTTAGTAGTGTCTTGCTTTTGAATGGGCGGGGCGGGGTCTGCGGAATCTTGGGGGCGGCGCTGGCGATAAATTTTCTCGTGTCCGGGTTGGTTGGGAGTTTCCAGGTATCTCGATTTGTTACCAAGAAGGAAAACTGGCCAAACAAGCTTGCGTTGTTGCTAGTTTTATATTTTTTTATGGCTGGGGCGTATCGGTGGGCCATCCAATCTTTTCCCTCGCTCTTTGCATGGGCGGCATTCACTCTGATATTGCTTTTCATGTGTGGATTTTGCTTGTTGAGAAAGATGCAATCTATTTTCGGCCAAAGAATCTGAAAACGTGAAGCAGGCTTGCTTTATTTTGCCGGCTTTTATTTTTTATTCGTGCACTTTTTTAACATAAGCCTCTAATTCTAAATGAATCTTAAAGCTGATTTGCGTAATGAATTCAGGTTTATGTTAAGGTATATTTTGCGCCAGGTTTTCCGAATCATGACATGGTTTCCAGGCGGAGCTTGTTTGCTCTCTTTGTTTTATTTTTTTCTGTCAGGCGTGAAAGGAGGCAGATCCATGAGAGTTTTTTGGGATGGGCATGGGTGGTGCCGGGTTGAGCCCAAGGTTCTCATTCCCCTCGGCCCCCTTTTCCCACTGGGAACCGGGATCGCGCGGGATGGCCTGCCGAATGGGGAGGAAATTTTTGGCCCGCGAAGGAAATGGTGGTTTCGGCATTACCAACCCATGGAAGGGGACAAAATTTTGGATATCGGCTCCGGCATGGGAGAGGACACGTGGGTCTTTTCCCATGCCGTTGGGAAAAGAGGCCGGGTTATTGCGGTGGAAGCCCATCCAGGCACCTATCAGATCTTGCGGGATTTTATCCGCTATAATCGCTTAACCAATGTCGATTCATACTGCGGTGCTGTATCCATGAATTCCGGCCAAGCCATAATCACTGATCGCCCGATGTCAGATTGGCAACTCAACTCCGTTTCGTTTGACCCGAATGCCTCCCCTGTTGCAGGCCACAGGGTCTCGGCCTTCCGCCTGGATGATTTGGAATCTGTAATTGGGTTTTCCCGGATCGCATTCATAAAAATGAATATCGAGGGCGCGGAAGCCTTGGCCCTTGAAGGTGCGCGATCCACTTTATTCAAAACGCAACACATCTGTGTTTGTTGCCACGATTTTCTGGGCCCCACAACCGCAACCAAGGCAGATGTTTGTCGACTTCTCCGGGCCTGCGGATTCAATCTTTTTTTCACGGACGTTAACTCCCCCCCTTACGAGCGGGATTTTGTGTATGGCAAAAGAAGCTCCGCTTGAATTGAACTCCCTCGCCACCGCCTTGCCCCCAATCGAAACCCTCTGTTTACAGAGCCTGCGGCAGGTGCTTAGTGCCGAACTGGGAGCCCGGACATGAGGATACTGATCTCAACCTTTTCCTTTCCTCCAGAAAAAGATGGGGTGGCTGAAGCCTCCGCAACCTGCGCACATATCTTTCGCCGAAAAGGCTGGTCGGTTGAGGTCGCAACCTCCCGTACTGCCTCCGCACGTTCCTTGGTTGACTGGCAGGGAATTCGCGGCCACGAGTTCGCCATCTCCGGGACCCCTCACTTTCGAAAGTCCTATCAGGGGTCACGTCAATTGTATCGTGATTTTTTACTCTCGGGGCAATGGGATGTTATTTTTTTTCAGGGATATTCATGGCCGTTGGATCTAGCCGCTCCTCTTTTGGATCGCCTATCTGCCAAGAAGGTCTTGGTCAGCCACGGATATGGAGCCCTGATTTGGTCGCCTGTTCCGAGGTTCCCGTTCGGTTTGGGCGCCCTTGCCTTTTCTGCGGCAAGAAGTCTAAGAATGTTGCGGTGGATAAAGAAAGTCGACCGCTGGGTTTTTTTAAGCCATCAAACCGATCTCCGCTCTTTTTACGACCATTGGTTGGCTCAGAAAATTCGTCACCCGGGAATTAGGGTGATTCCGAATGGCTTGGACCCCGCCCGGCTTGGCATGGGTTCGCGATTCCGCGATGCTTTGGGCATCCCCAAGGATGGTCTTGTGGTTCTTTGTGTGGGTTATTTTTCGAGAGGAAAAAATCAGCGGCTTGCTCTTGAGGCTTATCGTGACGCCGCTCTTCCAAATTCCCGTTTGATCTTTATCGCCCCCGAATCCAACGACTGGATGGATTTGTGCCGAAATTTTGCCCGTCACATTCGATGGCTCGCCGCTGACATGGGTGTTCTCTGGCTGACCGGGCAGCCCAGAGAATCGACTTTGGACGCGTTCGCTGGATGCGATATTTACCTCTCTGCCTCAACCGGCGAAACCCAGCCTATTTCCATTCTGGAGGCCATGCGCGAGTCTAAACCATGGATTGCGATGCGAGCCGGATGTATTTCTGAATTTCCAGGAGGCGTGTGTGTCTCCAGCCTTCAGGAAATGGTTTCAGCTTTGCGCAGGCTGGCGACACAACCAAAAGAGCGGGACAACTTGGGCCGGGCGGGTCGTCAGGCTGTTGAATCCAAATATTCCACAGATTGTCTCAACGCCGCTTACAGCCAACTAGTGAAACAACTCACCTCGGAGGGGGAATGAGCCTGGGAGTCTTACATCCCGCACCCATACTCCGTGCGCTTTATTACGCCCAGCGCTGGCGCATCAAGCACTTTCTTGGAATTCCCGATTTCCCCAGATCCCCCGTTCTGGAGGGCGGAATGCAACAGGCGGTTGAACGATATCGTCGTATTTGCCGAACCCTGTTAGCCCGTCTTCCCAACCAACTCCCCGACCATTTTTCGGCCGTGGAAATCGGTTGTGGGGATTGCCTGGCGGCAGCCGATATGCTTTTGGGCCGGGGGGCCCGGCACGTCCACCTGGTGGAACATCAGTCCATGCCAATCACCCCTTTGCACCGCGAGGCCCTGGAAAGGACCAGAGCGCCGGATCTTCCCAACCGGGCCTCGATTCTTTCCTTCGAGAACCCCCCAAAACTGAACCCTGCGGTTGCGACTCTTCATACGGGACTGCTTGAAAACATTTCTCTGCCGGGGCCGGTTGATCTAGTTTACTCTTTTGATGTACTGGAGCATGTGGAGGATTTGGATGCTTTTTTTGCATCCTGCCACCGACTCCTAAAACCGTACGGGTTCTCTTTGCATAAGTTTGACCTTTCGGGCCACGGGTTTTTTGAAGATCCCATCCCTCCCCTAGACTTCCAGACGTATCCCCGCTGGCTTTACCACCTGATGTTTCCCCGTTATCGGAGAGCCGTTAGAAATTTCGCCGACCAGTTTTTTGAGGTCATGAGGAGGCAGGGTTTTGAAATTCTCGAGATCCTACCCCTTCGCGAGGCTGACCCTGACTACCTACAGTTGGTGCGTCCAAAATTACGCCAAGAGGCCCGAGGCCGTAATGATGAAATTCTCCGCCTTCTTGACTTGGTGATTCTTGCCCGACGCTCTCTTTAATTAGCGTGAAAATAGCCTTTCTTACCACCGACAACCGCGAGTCAGACCGCTGCTACTCATTACCCTATCCTTATTTTGGCACCGCGCCAGCCGCGCTACTTGATGGTTTTACCGCCTACTCCGAGGCGGAAGTTCACGTGATCTCCTGCACTCAGCGCCAGATGTCCTCACCGGTCAAACTGGCGAAAAACATTTGGTTCCACTCGCTACACGTGCCGCGATGGGGCTGGCTAAGGTCGGGCTATGCAGGATGCATTCAGTCGGTTCGCGGAAAGTTGAGCCAGATCCGGCCGGACTTGCTCCATGCCCAAGGCACGGAGAGGGACTGTGCTGCGTCTTCCGTTTTTTTTCGCGGACCCAAAATCTTGACTATTCACGGCAACTGCCGGGCCATCGCCAAGCTTAGGGGTTCGCCACCCTTCTCATACTGGTGGCTGCAGGCATGGTTGGAGCGATTTTGCCTCCCGAGGTTTGCTGGCGTGATCTGTATTTCACGGTACACCCGGGATTGGGTTTCGGGGTTGGCCAAGAGAATCTGGCTCCTCCCCAATGCCGTGGACGCTGAATTTTTCAGGATTATCCGATCTCCGCCCCACGACTCACCCTCCATTCTTGTGGTGGCGCATGTGGATGCCCGCAAAAACCAGATTGGCCTAATTCGTTCCCTCGATCCGCTTGCGAGACAACTGTCATTTGAAGTGCGCTTTTTTGGAAAGTGCGCCAATGATCCCTACGGAAAAAAGTTTCTTGAGCTTATTGGCACAAGGCCTTGGTGCGTTTGGGGGGGGATGCTCGACAGGGAAAAACTGCGCAGCGAATTCTCCAAAGCCTCGGTGCTCATGCTGCCCACGTGGGAGGACAATTGCCCCATGGTGGTCCTTGAGGCCCAAGCTGCGGGTGTTCCCGTAATCGCTTCGAACGTAGGCGGCGTTCCCGATCTGATTGAGGATGGATTCACGGGAATTCTTACCGATCCATCCCGGCCTGAAACCATGCCTCAGGCCCTGAAAACACTTTTGGATAAACCGGATTTCGCCAGGCGTTTGGCGGATCAAGGCCGCAAGCAGGCTACGGCCCGCTTTCACCCCCGCATCATTGCCGAACAACATCTCCAGATTTACCGGGAGGCCATCGCCACACGATAAACCTCGACTAAATGCTTGGCCACATCGTCCCAAGATGGGACTTTTTTTACCTTGGGGGCGCTCGAAATATTATCGAAAAATTTTCGAAGAAAGACCGCGGTACGATTCGCGGAACCAATCGGGACAAAACTGGCTTCGCTTTGAAAAGAGGAACGGGCCCAAGGCAGGTCGCTAAGAAGCAGGGGGCAGCCGCAGGCCGCGGCTTCAAGCGCGGATAGGCTTTGACTCTCCATCGAGCTTAGCAAAACAAACCCGGCCGCTTTCTGATACTCTTCGGCTAGCTTGCTGCGATCATCAATCGGTCCGACATACTCCACCCAAGGCTTGGATTGCTGGAGAGCTATTTGAAAAAGCTTATAATAAGGATCTTCTGCGTGGTACGGCCTGCCAATCACCCGTAACTTTACTTTTGCCAACCCTGCGGCCTGCACCATCTCGACGACGCGTTTTCTGGCTGTGATCGTTACTGTGGTTACGAGATGTCCCATCCGCAAAAGGTTCGCATTTGCCTCCAAAAAAAACTTCTCCACGCCATTGGATACCACCTCAATGCGCGCTTTTCGCGCCCCGTACATCGTACGAACCAAGAAAGCTTCCCAAGGGGTCAGGCAAACACAGCAGTCAGCTAATTCATACACCGACCAACCAAGTTTGTTCCTCAACCGGCCCCTTTGGATTCGATCAATTCCACAGATCACGCGGAATGGAAGCCTCTGCCAGGCGTTTCTGGATCCCTGGGATGTTAACAAATCTGCAACGACCAAGCGGATTTTTTTTTGCCGGACAAGACGTGCGTAGGACAGGGGCGGTTTGCCAAAAAAATGAATCAAATCAGGACAGCTGGCGCTGTCCCACCAAGGAAACATTTGCACATCCATGCCGACACGAATCAGGGCCGCTTTGGTTTGCTCGATCTGAACCTGGGCCCCCCCATGCGCCAGCGAAAAGGGCACGTGACAATCAAAAGCAATTTTCATCTGGCGTAGGGACTTCGATGACCTTCGAGGATCCGGTTCGCCCCTACCACCACAGATCCTGGCGGAATGTCCTTGGTGACCACCGCATTCGCCCCAATCGTGGCGCCTTGGCCAACCACGACCGATCCAAGAACTTTGCAGCCAGCCCCCAAATACACTCCATCTCCAATTTCCGGCATCTTTTGAAGGTCAAACTCTGTACCCCCAAGAGTGACTTGATGTCCGATGACCACGTTAGACCCAAGACGCACCCCCCGACCCACTACAATCCCGTAAGGGTGGGGCAAAAAAGTGCTCGCCGGCAGCGGGATCCCAAAGTCCGAACCCGCTAAAAGAAATAGGAGTTTCGCCCAGAGCTTTCCCCGGGCACGGGATGCCCGAATTAAAATGCGGGAAAACCGCTTGTTGCTGATGTGCGGATTAATTGGATGGCGATCCACCCGTCAAACTTAACCTTTGAAGGGCGCAGGTGTCCACCCCGTCTGGTGCGATCTAGCTGACTGAACCCTTGGAAAACGTCATCACCGCCTGAATCCATGCCAGGTGTCCATGAGCCTGACTTTCAATTTGAAAACCGTGGCCTTTGGGCGATTCTTGAGGTCGTGCACTCCTCTTTGGCGGGCAAAACCGAAACAACCCTTCAGGAATTCTATTCCGGAAAGAAAGTCTTTGGCAATGACTTCACGCCTGAACAAATCCGCGAATGGTATTCGCTTGAGGAAAATGCATGTTTTGAAATTTACGATCACGGCAAAAAGCGGATGCCCAACAATGACTGGCTGCATTGGTCCTGCGGCTTTCGTTGGGCCCTTAGCCAACGCCACTCTTTGGGGAAAGTTTTAGGGCTGGGCAGCGGAAATGCGGAGGAATTTCGCCCCGTCGAAAAATGGATCGAGCACCTCTACATCATCGAATCGGCGGAGGGTTATTTCCAGGATGGTAAAACCATAACTTACAAAAAGGCTAGGCCCGATGGGGTGCTGGACTTTCCTGATGAATTTTTTGACACCCAAGCCGCGATTGCGGTTCTGCACCACATTCCCAACATCTCCTCTGTTTTAAGGGAGTTGTTTCGAACGCTCAAAAAGGGGGGGGTTTGTTTAGTCAAGGAGCCTATCACCAGCCTTGGTCCATGGCACTTGCCCCGGAAGCAAGGGCTCGCCCCCTGCGAGAGGGGGTTCCCACAAAAGTGGCTACAAGACGAGTTGGAGACGATCGGTTTCCACATGATCCATAAGACCTTATTTGAGTTTCCTCCATTGCGACATCTGCGAGATCGCCTAGGCGTGGACACCTACAACTCTAAGTTCTGGGTTTGGATCGACCAAATTGCCTGCAAATGTTCAAGCTGGAATTATCGCTACTACCGGAAGCGGTGGGTCGAAAAACTTGCCCCATCATACGCTTTCTTTGTTTGTCGAAAACCTGATGCCTGATGCAAACCGCTTCGCGAAATGGGGGAAAGTTGCCTTGGATGGGTGATCAACCCATGTTGAAGGCCTTATGAACTGCGACCGGATCAGCCAAACGACCTTCTGCTTTGCCCAGCAAGGCTGATGTCGTAAGGTAATTGGGGTGCAAAACTTAACCGTCCAAAAAATCTGCTTGTTCTTGATTACCTTGGCTTTTTTTGTCGCCGCGCCTTGGCTGACCAGCGAAACCCTCAGCGGCAACACGCTTCCGCTTTTGACCTTTGGCGGGTTGGCGGTCCTCCTGTTGTTTGTCTACGGTTTGGGCGACCGCTGCTGGATGATCATTCCCTTTTGCCTTTCGATCGACGGGAATTTAAATTTTCTGCCTCTTAACTTCTCCCTGCAGGAGTTGGCCATCATTACGGTCTTTTGTTACCTATTGTTCCGGACCATTTTTGGTTTGGATGTGGGTTGGAAGCTGGGACCAGCATTGCTGTGGATGCCTTTGGCGGGGGTTTTGGCCGTGGTGGTTTATCACTGGATCAGCTCGGGTGACATTGGCATCAAGCTGTTGGGGGGAGGGGGTTGGGGCGGCCGAAAATACTTCAAGGTTCTCATTGCCTTCTTGGGGATTCCCCTTCTGGCCTCCTTCCCCGGTATGCGCTGGAAAGACTTGCAACTTGTCCCCTTGATTTATTTCCTCGGTTCTTTTGTCGACATTATTCCCGACACCATATCCACCCTGGCACCCTCCACGGCCCCGTACATCTGGCGAATCTATAGCGGAGTCAACCTTAAGGAATACGGGGCATCGCTACAGGGAAATTTTTTAGGGGATAGCGGAGTTACCCGGATCGGTACCCTGGGCAAATTGGGGGCCGCTGTGGGGTTGGTAACTTTGTGTTACTTTCCCGCATCCAGCTGGCTCTATCCTTCCAGGATCTGGACCTTGCCGACCGTTTTGATCGGAGGACTTCTGTGTGCCATCAGCGGGTTTCGCAACATGGTCGTGAGATACTCCCTATCCGTTTTTGCCGGGCTCTATGCCTCGATTCGTTGGAAAGCCTTGCTCGTTTTTCCCTTGGGATTGGCTACGGTGTTGGGGGTTTCGTTAACTCAGGGGAAAGTCTTCGATTACCCGCTGGCTATGCAGAGAGCCCTGTCATTCCTGCCGGGGGATTGGAATCCCCAAGCCAAAGGCGAGGCAGATTCCTCCAGCGAATGGCGCGAAAAAATGAAAACCCTCTTTTACCGGGAATATTTCTTCAAACACCCCATTTTGGGAGTCGGCTACCATTTTGATCCGGAATTGGCGAAAGTTGACACGGATGTCTATCTCGCGATTACCCAACGTCAAAAGGAGTCCGGAGATGAATTTGCAGATGTTCGCAGGTTTATCGAGATGCGCCAACCTCACGAGGGCCCGGTCCATATCCTCCTGATTACCGGTGCGGTGGGAGCTGCCTTCTTTGTGGTGTTTTGTTCCGCCCTCTTGATTTTCTCTTTCCGGTCAGTTTCGCAGACCCTTCCCAGCCGGGTCAGCCCGATCCAGGTTTGGGCCGTGGCCCTTTTGCTGCCGCAGGTGTTGGGCTTTTTCTTCCTTTTCGGAGATTTAACCAATTTCTTGATCCAGGTTTGCCCGGTGGCCATTTTGCTCTATCGATTCGAGCGGTTGAAGAAAGACGCGCTGCACGATTCCCGCTTTTTTTTCGCAAGCCATGAGGCTGCACGCCCCCAGGACGTGCCCGGCCCCTTGCTGGCCCACCGGAGAATATTCCACCCACCACTCTGAAATTCCCTGCGCGCGGGTTGTTGGGAATCTCCGGGCCCCTCTCTCGGCAGTGGCTATCCTACCGGGGGCTCAGGGCGAGCCGCTCCCGCACAAACCAGCGAGCAATCCAAAAAGGGTTGGCTATCTGCCTACAAATTTTCGTTCTTCTGCCTGGGGAGTCAAAAGTGTAAATAGCGTACGTAAGCCTCATCGGCCAATAGGAACCATCGAACAGCTTGCCTAACCAATGCCGTATGACCCAAAAAGGCCTAAGCCACCTCCAAAAAACTGGAACGGATCCTCTGATTTTACGCGCCTCCTCCAAGGCATTGGGCGACAGATTCATATTCTGACCAGTGTCGGCAAATGCCGTGACAAAATCCTTGCATCGGCCAATTGTTGTTTTGTTTTTTAGCCGATCCATCACCCAGAGGGCATCCGCACAATCCCGCCACCGGGAATCAAACCATGCGCTTTGCGGGCCCAGCAACTCGCGCCGAAAAAACATGGCACAGGTAAAATTGGGTAAATGGCAGGTTGCGACATGGGGAAGATAAAGGCGAACCGGTCGACGGGCTGAAATAAGGCTTCCATCTGGTTGGATGATCAAGACACCCCCAAACATAATTTCCGTGGCGGGCTGTGCTTGAAAGATCCGCAGAATGTGATGTAGGGTTCCGGGCAGATACTGCTCATCGCAATTCAGATACGCACAGATAGGGGCCATGCCTTGGCGTAAGCCGCGGTTGACCGCATCATACATTCCACCGTCTTTTTCGCTGGTCATAATTCGGCGGTATCCCGGCCGGTCCGGCCAACGTCTAGCCATCTCTTTGGCAAACAACCCAAAGCCATCTGTCCCCCCGTCTTGCACGATGTGCTCTACGGAGACACCGTCCTGATCCGCCACGGAGGCTATGCACAACTCCAGCCAATCCAGCTGCCTGAAGCTCGGGGTGACAATCGTAAAGTCCATCAAATTATCCTAGGGCCGTTTCCTGCCCCCTTCAAATCTGTCCTGCTGGACTCCCTCCGCCGAGAGTCTTGTTTGTCTTTATCCGTTCTGCATCAAAGTCTCCTTTCTTTCGGTTCTCCCGGCTCGTAGGGTTCATTTATGGCGCGCGTCAGAGTTCTTCAGATTTTCAGCCGCTACCTCAATCCGGGGGGAGAGGAAAACTCGGTTTACCGAATCGGCGATGCTCTCCAACAAATTTGCGATGTTGAATACTTTCTGGGCTCGACCCAAGAGCTCCTTGGAGATGGCCTGGGTAAAAAAGCCCTTGCTCCCCTTCGGGCATATCACAATTTTCAATCTTCCCGATTGCTCAGAAAATATCAGGATGTCGGCCGGTTTGATGTTTGGCTGATTCACAACGTTTTGCCTGGCCTCTCCCCTTCGGTTTACCAAACCGCTTTTCAACTTGGCGTGCCGATCTTCCACTATTTGCATAACTATCGCATGGGCTGCATCAATGGGTTCTTTTTGAACAAGGGAAGCTCCTGTGAAAGATGTTTAAATGGAAACTTCTGGCCTGCCTTTGAGACTGGTTGCTGGCATCATAGTCGGTTGATCAGCGGCATCCAGGCCTTGGTAACTCTGCGGATTCGGCGGCTCCATGTTTTTCAACGTGTCTCCGCCTGGATCGCCCTCAGCCAAGCCCAGCGTAATAAACACATTCAAATCGGTCTACCTTCTGAAAAAATTCATGTGATCCCGCATTTTTATGAACCAAAGGAGGCCCCCCCCCCAGCCAGACCGAATGGTGACATCCTATTTCTAGGACGACTATCCCCCGAGAAGGGAGTCGATCACCTTTTGCGGGCGTGGCAGCTCCTCCCCCCCACAGCTCGCAGGCTAGCGATTGCGGGGGATGGGCCGGAATTTCCCAAGCTACGTGCCTTGGCCAAGGAATTGAACTTGTCCAATGTTGACTTCCTTGGATTCTTAAGCCAAACCGAGCAGCGAAAGGTTTGGAGTCGCACTGCATTTTCCGTGATCCCTTCAGTATGGAGTGAGCCTTTTCCCCTGACATTTCTGGAGTCATGGTCTAACGGCCGAACCTTTGTTTCCAATCGGCTGGGCGCCATGGCGGAAGTCGTGAAGGAAAATGTTGACGGTCTTTTGTCCGAACCTTTTTCCCCAGAATCATTGGCTAAACAAATACAACGCATGATGGACGACCCCGATCGATGTGCCGCGATGGGGCAGGCCGGATATCGCCGTATTCGAGAGGAGTTTAACCAAGCCCAGTGGCTTTCTCGGATCAGTCATTTATTGGAAACGTCTCTCTCCCTGAGGTAAAGGAAAAGGTCAATAAAATGAATTCAAAACATCATTTTGGAATGTATTTGCTAACATTAGCCGGGTCATTGCTATGTGTGGCAGTAATTGAGCAGGGAATTGCCGTAATCTTGGGGGAACTTACCCTTGCTCCCCCCTTGTCAATTATCGCCTTAGGGCTTTTTGCCGCCTTCTACTCATGGAGAGAGGTTATGGTGGCTATTCCTCTCTTCGCGGCCCTCAGTTACTTTTTAATTTTGGATTCAGCACGATTTCCTACGATCCGGGCCATCAGTGTGTTTCTCGCGGGCATCCTGGCCATGTGGGCAGCCTATCAAAGGGTGAAGCTCGTGCTCCATGCTCGGGAGGTCGAGGCGATCCTAAAAAATATCGGCCTACCGTGGATCCTGAGCGATGAATCCGGCAACGTAAGCCAAATCAGTCCTCGAGCCCAAGAGTTGTTGTCCTTGGAGGCATCTTTGATCCTAGGCCTCTCCTACTTCTCCATTTTTTCCCCCATGGAGGGTAAGGGGGAATTGATCAGGAGATATTTGGATCTTTTCGCCCCTCAGGCCGTTCCGATCCATGTCTCTTTGGCCTCAAAAACTTCGGACCGTAGGTTCCGGGCAGCCCTCTCTCCTTTGGAATTTCCGGGTGGAAAAAGGGTTCTAACTATTTTGGATCCACAATAAATTGGGGTATCCATCTGGCCTCCGTTGTTTGGCGTGGTGCAACCTATGGCGTTGTTTAGTACACAAACTTTGCCAGGTAGGGATTGTCTTGTTGGCATTTTTCACTGCCGCTACCCTGGCCAATCCTCCCTACGTTATCCCCGTCGAACCGGATTACGGGGGCGATTACGACCTTTTTGGAGGCCAAAACTACCTTACCAGCGATGACGGGTTGATGTTGTCATCTCTGACTGCGACGCACGGAATGAGCCTGATGAAACGGGTGGAACAGGCCAAGGAGCGTTTGCAGGCCTTGCTCAATCCGCTGGAGTGGAACCACCTCAAGGCGCCGGTCGAAATGCAAAAACAGCTTTTTTTGGCGCTTGCGTGGATGGCCGAAGCGGACGACGCGGAAGCCGATGTGGAGCAAGTGCTACAAGAAATCTGCTCTCGAGGCCAACCGCAATCCTCCGCCGCCGACGCCACTCTCCAGGAAGTGCTCCTTTATAACTTTCATGTCGCGCAGTCTTTGGGTGTGTTGGGCTTTCAGGGACAGGTCAAACTGGCCCAAGGACTAACCCCCTTGATCACCAAAGGCCCCTGGGAAAACCGCCATGCCCATGCGATTCCAATTCTTCCTCCCGACCGCTTCCCTGGAGTGGCCCATCAGCTTTTCAATTATGAGATCTTTGCCGGACCTTTGCCTCGAAATTGCTTTTCGGAGCTCGCGCCCAGTCAGGTGGAATTCGCCCAAAGACTCATGCAAAGGGGCCTGCTTCCGGCCAATGCTCTCCAATCCCCCTGACTCCTCGTTGTTCGCGTAAAACTTTGCCTTAGCCTTCTCTCATGCCGGTCCTTCCTGAAACTTATCAAAAACTCCGCGCTCGCGGGCGAGAGTTGGGCCTTCTGGGGGCTACCGGCGGGCTCCTAGGCTGGGATCAGGAAACCCTCTTGCCCCCCGAATCCCACGGGTTTCGCGCGGAACAGTCTGCCCAAATTTCCGGGATCGCCCATCGTCTGGCCACTTCCCCCGAAGTCCACGAGTGGCTCTCTTCCTGCGAGTCCGCCCTGACGGATCCAACGACTCGGGAGGCAGCCTGTCTCGCCCGCTGGAGGCACGATTACAACCGGTCCACACGCATCCCGACCCGATTGGTTGAGGAGAATGAACGCACGGCCGGAGTCGCCCGAGCCGCCTGGGTGGAAGCCCGCAAAAAAGCCGACTTCTCCTCCTTCGCGCCCCATCTCGAAAAACTGGTCGGGCTATCCAGACAAATGGCCGACCTGTGGGGTTATTCCGACCAACCCTACGATGCCCTTCTCGAGGGATATGAACCAGGTTGGCGAACCCGTGAGGTCACCGCCCTTTTCGAAAAACTCCAACCCCGGTTGGTAGCCATCGCTGACAAGGCTTTGTCTCTTGCCTCTGCATCCACCAGAAAAAAAATTTCCGGCCACTATCCCCAGCGGGCTCAAGAGGCGTTTTTACAGGCTCTTTTGCCTCGGATCGGGTTTGATATGTCCGCCGGGCGGCTCGACACCAGCACCCATCCTTTCTGCTCCGGGCTGGGGCCCCACGACACCCGCATGACCACCCGCTACGATGAATCGGATTTTCTGGTTAGTTTATATGGTGTGCTCCATGAAGCCGGCCACGGCCTCTATGACCAGGGATTGCCAGAAAATGAGTTTGGCACACCTTTGGGCCAAGCCGCCTCCTTGGGCATTCACGAATCCCAGTCGCGGTTGTGGGAAAACCGGGTGGGCCGTAGCCACTCTTTTTGGAAGGCTTGGTGGCCTGACCTCATTCTTGCTTTCCCCGATCTATCCCGTCACAACTGGAAAGCCGGCTGGCAGGCCGCCAATGCCGTGGAACGGTCTTTCATTCGCGTGGAGGCGGATGAGATGACCTACGACCTGCATATTCTTTTGCGTTTTCAGATTGAAACCCTCCTGATCTCCGGCGATCTCAAGGTGGCCGACCTGCCGTCTGCATGGAACGAGCTTTTTTTCAAGTTGTTTGGGCTGAAGGTTCCCCACGATTCCCTCGGCTGTCTTCAGGACATTCACTGGTCGATGGGAGGGTTTGGGTATTTTCCCACCTACACTCTCGGAAATCTGACGGGCTCCCAACTCTGGCAGGCCGCCCATCAGGATCTCCCCCATCTACACTCCGCCCTGGAACAGCGTGAATACCAGCCCCTCTTGCAGTGGCTCCGTCAAAAGGTACATGTCCACGGTCGTCGCTACCTTGCCGACGACCTGATTCGGCATGCCACGGGCAGATCGCTCGATCCGGAAGCCCATCTCTCCATTCTGGAAACCAAGGTGAAGGATCTGGCCGCTTGCCCCCACCCATGATCGCCCCTTCCCAAATCACGGTGGTGATCAGCACGTACAACCACCTCCGTCCTCTGGAGCTTTGCCTTGCCGGTTTTTGCGGACAGTCAGCTTCACCCGCGGAGATTCTTGTCGCGGATGACGGTTCCGGTCCCGAGACCCGCGCGCTCCTCGAACGCCTCCTTCCCTCCCTTCCCTGTCGCGCCCGCCACCTATGGCATGACGACAAGGGTTTCCGAAAAAACACCATCCTGAACCGGGCTCTTGCTGCAGCCACAGGCGACTACCTGGTTCTGACCGATGCGGACTGCATTCCTCATCCCCGCTTTGTCGAGGATCACGCCTCCCTGGCCGAGGCGGGCTTTTGGGTCCAAGGCCGCCGCTGCTATCTCGACCACGCCGCCTCGACCTCCCTCCATCCCGGCAAGAAAGTTGCTGGATTCCGTCTTTTTCTGTCCGGAAAGATGAAAGGAGCAGCCAAGGGGTTCCGCCTTCCGTTTCCGCTAATCCGTCGTGATACCGGACAAAGGGGAATCATCGGTTGCAATATGGCTGCTTGGAAAACAGACCTCTTGGCTATCAACGGGTGGGACGAGGAATATGAGGGATGGGGACTAGGCGAGGATTCGGATCTTGGATCGCGCCTTTATCATCTCGGTCGACCCCGGAAATTCGTCTATGGGCGCGCCATCCTTTATCATCAGCATCACCCCATCCTCAGCCGTAACCACCTGCCCAAAAGCCAAGCCCGCCTCAAGGAGACGATCCGGACAAAAAAAATCAGTTGTGCCAGAGGTGTGAACCAATATTTGAAATAGTTTTTTCTGTGGAAGCGCGGGGCGCTACCCATTTTTGTTTCCCGCCATGGCCGCCCCCACGATTCCCGCCTCATTGTAAAACTTCGCTGGAACCACTTTGGTCTGAATCCCTTGGGAGGCTCGGGGAAGCCATTTTTCCGCACGCCGACTCACCCCTCCCCCCACGATGATCAGATCGGGGTTGATGAGCTTTTCCACCAAAAGCAGGTAGGCGCGAACTTTTTTGGACCACTTTTTCCAACTCCAGTTGTGTTTCTCCCTCGCTTTGGCGCTAGCCGTTTTTTCCGCATCTTTTCCGTGCAGGGGCAAATGCCCCAGCTCGGTGTTGGGAATCAGCTCCCCGTGAAAAAAAACGGCGCTCCCGATTCCCGTTCCCAGGGTGATCAGGACCACCGTCCCTTTTTCTTTTTTCCCGGCCCCGTAGCGAATCTCGGCTAGTCCGGCGGCATCCGCGTCGTTGATCACCGAACAGGAAAGGCGCGTCGCCTTGTGGAATAACTTTTCGGCGTTCTTTCCGACCCAACTTGGGGAGAGATTCACCGCTGTTCCCACCACGCCACGTCGGATCACCCCGGGAAAACCAACTCCCACCGGTCCGTTGAACTGAAAATGCAGAACCATCTTGCGCAACACCGCCGAGACGGCTCCGGGCGTGGCAGGATGGGGCGTCTGCAAATGGAGATGGTCCGTCAGAATTTCACCCGAAGGCATGTCAACCAGAGCTCCCTTGATTCCGGTTCCTCCAATATCGATGCCAAGGACTTTCATAAAACGAACCTATCCAGTTGCCATCGGCAGCGCGAGATTCTACCGGCATTAAAAAATTCTATCGGATTAGAACCAAACCATTTTTTCCATACTTCACCCAAGGCACTATTTTTATTTGGTTTGGTCAAAATGTCCCGGTTCTTTGGGGGACTTTTTCATGCGTGTGTCTTTTTGTCTCTTTATTGTCTTTGGTGTTTAGATGAAAGCCGTTGTTCTTTAGTGGTTTGTGCCTTTTTATCGTTTGGCAGGATTTATGCATGAAAGTCTTAAGGAAGGCATAAAAAGAAAGGAGAACCAAATGATAAAACGAAGTTGCGACTCATCCATGGCGCTGGCGCCCCGGACGGAAAACGGAAACGGTATCGGGTTCTTTTTCAACGAACTCGACCGGATCCTTGATTTTTCCGGCCCTTCGGTCTCGAGCCACGGCTGGCATCCGATCTCCGCCCATGAAACGGAGACGGGATACCGCTACGACCTTGAACTTCCCGGCCTCAAGAAGGACGGTCTCAAGGTAACCCTGACCGATGGAGTCTTGGCCGTAAAGGGCCGCAAGAGACTCTTTCGGGACGGCTCGGAGACCACGGTGGACATCGACCGATCCGTTGTTGTCCCCGAAGACGTGGATCCGGAAAAAGTTCGGGCCCGCTATGCGGACGGCATCCTCACCCTGGAACTTTCCAAGCGTGAGGAAGCCAAGCCCAAGACCATTCAGGTCGCGGTGGAATAACCACTGCCAACTTGTCCCAGCCGGGTTGCGAACAATCCCCGGCTGGGACTTGTTTTCAAGGTGATTCATGCAAGTTTCCTCCCAGCTGATGGTCAATCACGCCAAATTGCAGGAAGAGCTGGAGGGCTATTGCGGCTTGGGCATGTACGACGAGGCCCTGCGACTCATCTCTTCCCTCAAGACGAAAGGCCAGGAAGATTTGACCCTGTCCTTTCTCCGCACCCGCATTTTGCGCGCGGCCGGTCGTTTTGCCGAGATGCGCAAGACGGCCGAGAAAATCCGCGAGCGCTGCCCGGAAGAACCTGAGGCCTGGGTGTCCCTGGCCGATGCCATGCGCCAAAGCGGTTCCTTGCAACAGGGGCGGCATGTTTTGCAGGAGGCGGAAAAGAAGTTTCCCAAAAATCCTCATATAAAGTTTCAGCTGGGTTGTTATCTTTGCCAATTGCAGGATCTGGAGCAGGCGCGGTCCTACGTGCAGGCTGCCATACAGCTGGATCGGGCCTGGGCGGACGCCGCCAAACAGGACGCGGATCTTGCTCCTCTCCGGGAAAAGATCTGACCTTGCGCCCTCTCCCGGCCTTCCTCTTTAAATCCCCGTTTCTCTTTTTTGGATCTCTTCTCGCGTTTTTGGCCGGTTGTGGCTGGTTCAGCCAAAAGCCATCCCTTGAAGCCCGCGAGGGCGATCCGTTAGAAATCAGGCTGCCGGCCAACTTCTCCACCGGCTATCGCTGGGTTCTCGAGCCCACCCTGCAGGCCGGCAGGATTATTTCTGATAACTACACCGCAAATCCCTCCTCTCCGGGTGTTGGCGCGCCGGGGATTCAGATGTTCCGGGTCGTCTTCCCCCGGGAGGGTCAATTTAACCTCAAATTCGCTTACCGCAGGCTCTGGGAACCGTCCACCACGCCGCCCGCGCAAACCACCAATTTGGTGATCCGGGTTCTGCCCTCCAAAAGCGATCGGCCCCTGTTGGAAAAGCTTTTTCGGGGAAACGACACGCCGGATTCCAACATTCCCCAACCCGAATCGGAGGAGGAACAGGCAACCGGCCGAAGGGTTGAACTCCGAAGGCCGCAATAAGCCAGGCTTTGCCCGCCGGCCTCGTTCCTTACGAACCCTAGAACAACGGAACGAGATTTTCCGTCCGGATCCATCCTGAATCGCCATTGGCCATGCGAACCTTGCTCCATCCGAGAAATTCCTTTTCCCGGTGGGCGATGGATCCCGGAGGATAAGTCTTTTCCGCTTGTTGAACCTCCGTCGGCACGGAGCGTAAAGGCACCACGTCCACAATCATGACGGCGGCCCGGTCGGCCAGCTTTCCGTAAACTCCCAAGGCCGACCCGGCCAAGAAAGCCAGCGCAGCCCCGAAGAGCACGACCGCGGAACCCGACCGGAAAAAAAGTTTTCTGTGCCCGGCAAAGTAGCCCGAAGCCAGCCACAGGCCGAACCCCAATGCCGTCACGCTGCTTCCTGCAACCAGCCAAAGCTGCCAGGCCAAAATTCCGGCCCAAGCCGTTAGCCTTGCCGCCCAGGTATCCTCCAGCAACCGCCGCACGGCCGGATCCAGTTGGTTGGCTGCTTCGGCAAAGATCCCAAAGTTCCAGTCCACAGTACCAGTTTGGGGAGCGACCAAATAGGCGGACAGCCCGTTGGCCAGCGCTCTCTCCTTGTCGCCCACCTGAAACCAGGCCAGTCCAAGATTGTTGCGCGACTTCGGGTCGGTTAGGTTTTTGCGCACCCTCCCTCCCCAAATCTCTCCCGCCTTTTCAAAGCTTCCCTCCCGATACAGCGCAATAGGATCCTCGGTCTGTGCTGCCGCCTCAGGAGTAGCCTTTTCCTCCGCCCCAACCCCCATCGGCAGAACAAAAATCAAGAGAAGCCCGAACCAGGGAAAGAGATTTCTGGGCCGCAACGCCTCCCAAAATTTGACCGGAGGCAAATCAATGCGGTTCGCCAAGGTGCTCGCCCGCTCACACCAATCCCCATTCAGGCCCGGGTCCCGCCCGTACAGCGCTTCCTCCGACTCCAACCAGCACTTTTCCAGATCCTCCCGATCATTTTCGCGGAAGGAGGGGGATGCGGCAGAGATGTCGGACCATGAAGGAGTGGCTACATCCACCCCCAAAGTCTCCGCCACCGCCTTTTGCCAAAGCAGCAGGTTTTTTTCCCGCATTTCGGGATTCCCGAAATCCAGCCGCAACCGCTGAACCGAGAACATCCACGACTGCAGGGCCTCTTTGCGGCTCCGCTCCGGATCCGTCCGTGCCGCTCTTTTCTTGGCCATCCACCACCAAAAACCGGCCAAAACCAGCCATGGAAAAACCACGATGCAACGAGCCCCGCCTATCGGGATGGGACCCATCCCAAAACCCGTTCCCTCCAGGGGTTCCCGCGGCAGGGCAGGTGCACCATACTGCAAAACCTTCGTCGGCTTGCCGAAGCCGAACCCTCCCCACCCGGAGCCACCCCTCTGCTTGGGTTGGGATCCCACCGCCGGGGCTTGGGTCACTTGGGCTGGTCCGGAAGGGCGAAGAGTTCCCTCCTTGAGGACGGAGATTTTTGGTGGTTTTGCCTCGATGGTTTCGTAGCTCTTTTTCTTTGGATCGAAGTAGACAAATTTTACCGCGGGCAATTCATACTCGCCCGCTTCGGTCGGAATAAGCACCAGATCTTCCACGATTCCCCCGGTAAAAACCTGAATTCCGTCAAACTCGCGCCTCAACTTGGGCTGAATCGTCCTCATCTTGGCTGGGACAGTTCGTGAGGGTAGCTCCACAGCCATCGGCCAGTTGCCGGTGCCTTTCAGGTTTAGCGTCCATGTAATCGGCTCTCCCTCGTTGACTTGGTCCGGCACCATTTTCGACTCCAGCATAAACTGTCCCACCGCCCCCTTGAACCCTGCGGGAGCTCCTGCGGGCAAAGGCTGAATCTCCATCACCACCGGTTCGGTTGAAGCCTCGACCTCCACCGAACCGGGGGCCGTAAAGAAGAATGATCTCCCGCCCATCGGGGTATCGATATCCAGCTTCTGCCGTATCACGGGCAACTCGAACCTTCCGGTCTTTGGCGACATCGCCCGGGTGTGGAACTGTAGTCCTTGGTTTCCGCCAGAACCGATCTGCTGACCTCGGTCCCACGCCTCCGCGGTGAAATTCTGCACGTCCCAAAGCGGCGTGGTCTTCACCCTTCCGCTCCGGCCTGGACTCATCATCACCCGGTAGTTCACGTCAAAAATCTCGCCGACATAAGGATTTCGGGGCTCCGCAGCGGCTTCCGCCCGAACCGCGCCAGCCGGGACCGCTGACGCCGCTCCAGCCGGAGGTTGATTCTGGAAAAACCCCGACGGAAACGGAAAAGGCGAGGGCATAGCCTGCTGCGTCGGTGGGGCGGTGGCACTCGCATCGAGAGCCAAGGAGGACACGGTCTTCTTTCCCTTGTCGGTCTGAACCTCAAAGGAGGGAATGGGGATCCTCCCGCTTTGATTCACTTGCACGGAATAGCTGAGCGTGGTGGAGGAGCTGGTTTGAAAGTTGATCATCGAAAAGCTGGTGGCGCGGCCAGGCTGACTTAGCACTTGCAACCCATTGACTCTGGGGAGGCTCACGTTCCCCTGGGGTTGGCAGTCCGTGAACACCAACTCCAGCTGGATCACGCTATTGGGAGCCACCGGACCGGGATCATTCCAAGCGACGGACTGGGCCCCCGCCCCGGCCGTCCAGCCACACCCAACCAAACCCAGCGCCACTATGATTCTTCTCATCACCACGGTTTCCCCAAAGAGGAGGGTTGCGGCCGCTGGTCCTGCGGTTGTAGGCGCTGCTGTAAAATTGCCGGGCTGTCGGCCTGCCTGACCTGATCCAGCCGTGCCATTGCCTCCAGGGTCATTGGGTCGCTCGTCTTGTCGTTGGCTTTTTGCCCCGAACCTCCCCCAACCACCCGCATTCCGGGGGGCGCTTCCGGCCGCTCCTCCTGCCCGCTTTGGCCGGCCCCTGCTCTGGGCTGCTCCTTCCCCCCCTTCTTTTCCTGCCCGCGGTTGCCAAACCCGGCTTGGTCATCCTTCATGCCTTTCATGTCCTCATTTCGTCCTCTCTCCTTCATCTGGCCCTCGCCAGCCTTGCTGTTGCTGAAGTCGCGGATTTGATTGGGATCTTTGCCGCCGGATTCCTTTTTCTCGGACCGTTCTTCCCCTTCGGCGGAAGCCTCCGTGTCCCCCTTTTCCTTGCTCCCCTTCTTGTTGCCCTTGCCCTCCTGACCCTGCGAAGGCGGTCCCCCCGATTCCCCTTTGCCCTCCTCACCTTCTCCACCCTCTTGCTGTCCGGACTTTGGATCTCCTCCCAGTGCTTGCTCGGGCTGATCCTTGCCGGAACTCTTGGACTGTTTTTGGTCTTTTTTTTGGCTCTTGTTTTTATCCTGTTTGTCTTTTTTCGATTCTCCCTGGGGGGGCGGAGGCGGAGGTTGCAATCTTTTTAGCTTTTCCCGCAAATCTGGCCAGTCCGCCGCCTTTGGATCGATCTTCTCACCCTCGTCCACCCCGGCCAAAGCATCACCAACCAAGTT
>Ga0214923_10001556_pt1:0-12500 | contig 32470 bp, 22 predicted proteins | sample LL1510_MetaG_FD_177993 | JGI IMG/M metagenome (GOLD analysis project Ga0214923, IMG submission 177993) | Freshwater microbial communities from Lake Lanier, Atlanta, Georgia, United States - LL-1510 | ecosystem: Environmental > Aquatic > Freshwater > Lake | place: USA: Georgia...
TTTTGGAAAGTACCGGTGTCGGTGAGGGTCACACTGCCGCCTTCGATTTGCCCGTTGGTGTTGGTGACATTCGCTGCCGTCAGCTGGCCATTAGATTTTAAAAAACCACCGGTGTTATTGACGGCCCCTACGTGGGAAAGGTTCAACAGCGTGTTACCGCCCAGTTGACCGTCGATATTCCCGATAGTCGTCGCTGTGACAGTAAGTCCCCCATAAGTTCCAATCGTACCAGACTGGTTGTTAATGCTTTGCGTCGTAGTAAGAGTACTGGCTAAGTCATTCATATCGTTCCCCAGCGCCGAGATCGCGCCCCGGGTGTTATTGAGAGTATTCGCCTGAATGCTGAATGCAGTTTTGGAGAATATGTCTCCATTTTGATTGTTAAGGGTCCCATTAGTAGTGAGCGTGAGGGTTTGATTAGATTGAATATGACCATTTTCGTTGGTGATATCGCCATTGGCTACCGTGACTTGAAGGCCATTTCGTGCGTCCACAGATCCGGCTTGATTATCTAGTAACCGACTCGCCTGAACCTTAACCGCATCGCCTAAAATCGTCCCACTATTGACTACCCGTAATGCCGTGAGGTTTATATCCCCGTTGGACGATAAGGAACCGTTGGTTTGGTTAAGAATATCGGCGCCAGAAACCACCGTCATGTTGCCAATGGAGGCGATAGCGCCGTTCGTGTTATTGAGGTCCCCATGATCGGCGGTGAGCGTCATTCCGGCTCCCGATTGGAGGTGGCCACTTTGGTTGTTGAGGGTGTTATTGGCATGTAGCACCATATTAGTTCCAGACGCCAAAGTCCCCGTATTGCTGATAGTGCCCACGCCAGTTGTCGCATCAGCTTGCACCGTAATGTCGTGGTGAGCCCCTATCCATCCGGCGTTGGTCAGTTGAGCGCTGACCGTTAAATTGGCATTGGCACCTGAAATAATGTCCCCCGTGTTGGTCAATCGTTGAGCCTGAATCGAGAGGTTCCCGGCGGCCGATACCGTCCCACCCGTTTGGGTATAGTCTCTCAGTGTATAGCTCTGAGTTCGACTGGTGACTACGGTACTTCCGTTGGCAGTCAACGAACTTCCGATCCAACTGAGGCTGTTGGCATAGACCTGGGTGGTGTCGAGGGTCCCATTGCCATAGCCTTCGGACGTACCCATTACAGCGACCAGATCTGTACCTTGAAGAATACTATTTTGGATATGATTCTCGGATTCGCCACCGACAAGATGGAGGGTGCCATTGGAAAGCAGCACGAGATTGGCCATGTCCAGTCCGTGGGTACCTGAGAGATCTAGGGATCCTGATCGCACGGTGGCATTGGACACAGACAAATGATTGTGAGCCGACAGCCCTGCGGTACCAGACTCCCAAACCCCGCCATTTATTACGATATCATGGCCAAACGTAATGGTCATCGCGCCCTGGGTACTCGCTTGGGTATTAGTGGCCGTGCCATCGGTACCGGCCCAGCTAACGCCTTGTGTGCCCGATAATACGCTATTGGTAAGGAACGATGTCCCCGATGCCGATAAGGTCAGCGTGCTATCGGTTTTGGCCGTACTCCCAGTCAGCGTAAGGGTAGTGGTCGTGACGTTCAAATTCCCATCGGATTGAAGGCTAGACTGTGTGAGTGTCGTGGTGGTGCCCGTTAATCCCAGGCTTGTTTTGGCGTAAATACCGCTGTGATTCCCTGTGAACTGTGTACCTTGAATCGTCATCCGATCCCCTTGAAGCACGCCGTCGGCGAGTAGCGCAGTTTGTGCCGTGACATCCAATGCGCCTGACGACACGATCACCCCGTTATTAATGTCCAACACGGAGGCATTGACTCCCATATCTTTTCGAGATTGCACCACTGAATCGGTCAGTGTGATGCGCCCGCCGGTCCATTGCAGGGCATCCCCACTATATACCGTGCTGCCGTTGGTCAACGTAGACGCCGTTCCCAACGTCGATTGTAAACGCCCTGCCGACATCATCACCCCGTTATTCATGACAAGGTTCTGCCCTTGGACGGTGGTGGTGCCACCCGATTGAAGACTGGAACTCAACATAGTGAGTGTATTAAAATTCGTCGCCACGTTCGATTGGCTATACACCACCGTATTGTTGGTTAACGTCGCATGTGTACCCGATAACCCAATGTTTCTCCCGGCAAATAGGACGTCTCCATCGGTACTCGACGATGTAAAGCTGAAGGAAAGATCTCCACCGCTTTGAATCCAATTTCCGTGTAATAGGGCCGAACCACCACTCAACACAAGATCATGTCCAGCATACACCGTTCCGTATGTTCCACGTAACGTCCCTAAACCCGTAACCGCCACATCATTTCCCCCTTGGATTAATCCGTTGCTGTTGGTCAACTCGCTCCCACTCCACGCGAGATTTTGTCCGGCGATCACACTGCCGTTCGTGTTCATTCCATTCGCCGCTTCTACGCTCATATTAATCACACTTTGCAGCGTCCCACTATTTGTTAAGCTCCCCACTGTTATACTCAAATCCGATCCGCTGTACAGGGTTCCCGTATTACTTGCCACTGCCACCGGCGATTGCGTACTTCCTACGGTCAGGCGGCTCCCACTCATCCATCCGGTGTTCGTGAACCCATTCGCGGTGTATGTCGCTGCGCCATTCGCTATCATATCGCCACTATTGCTTATCCTATTGGCTTGAAGGTTGATTGCTCCACCTCCAAATACCGTCCCACCCGTTTGGGTGTAATCCCCTGTTAGCACGTAGTGCTGGAATCCATCTGTTTGGATCACACTTCGGCTCAACCCCGCGTTACCCCCGCTCCAGCTCAGGGTAGCCGCCATTAGCTTGCTGTTTTCCAGCGTTGCCTCATTGGCATTTATACTCATCTCTCCTTGGCTTTCAATCCGAGCACCTTGGATCGTTGTAGTCGTACCATTCAGGTACACCGCCCCCGCGCCAGCTGTAAATCCATTTCCCAACTGGACATGATTCCCCAGTAATTTTAATGTCCCGGCACTCCAAGATCCATCATCGTCCAATCGGCCCGTCATCCCCACTTCCGCCGTGCCATTGCTCCCGTATTGCACTCCCCTACCTTGCCAATTTGCACCACGGATCTGCACCCCAGTTTGTCCTACCAGGATGCTATCTTTCACAATCATATCTTGACCATTTACATTCAATTGACCGTTGGTTTGGAACACTGAATCTTCGATCCCAAACGTTTTCCCACTCACCACTATCCCATTTTTAGCCCAATAGTCACTCGTCTTACTCGTCAGCGTGTCGCTATCAATACTAATCTGATTCCCGTTTACAATCGTGGTTGTTAATGTCGCATTCCCTTGGATACTCGCATTATTTCCAGCCAATAACTGCGATCCCGTTCCATTCACACCGCCCGTTAGGCGCATATCTCGCCCCGCCGACAAACTACTGCTACTCACGTCACTACCCCCACCTATCGTCACGTCACGCACTCCTTGCAGCTGGCTATTTGTTAGACGTGTCGTTCCTGTAATAGTCACATCGGTTCCACCCAATACTGTCGTTCCGATAAGGGATGTACCTTCTCCAACCATGGCCACATTCACACCGTTTCCACTCTGTAGCCAACTATCACGTAAGCTGATCGATTGTCCCCTGATCGTTAATTCTCGTCCCGATTGAAAATTACCCCGGCTTCCGGAGATTGTACCTACCGTAACCGCCACATCATTTCCCCCTTGGATTAATCCGTTGCTGTTGGTCAACTCGCTCCCACTCCACGCGAGATTTTGTCCGGCGATCACACTGCCATTCGTGTTCATTCCATTCGCCGCTTCTACGCTCATATTAATCACACTTTGCAGCGTCCCACTATTTGTTAAGCTCTGTGCTTCATAGACGGCTGAGCCATTGGCGAGCATATCCCCGCTGTTGGAAACGGTGGCAGCATGCACATTCAGATTGCCACCGGACTGTATCGCGCCTCCGATTTGGCTATACTCCCCCGTGAGGACATATCCTTGAGAACCGGATGTTTGAACGCCACTGTTAGACATATGTACACCACGGCCCGTCCAATACAAGGTGCCTGCCAACACGGTACTATCGTCGACACGAGCGTTAGCGACCGAAACCCGTACGCCATTGTTTATGACGGTTGCGGTATTGGATAACCGAAAATTACTCGCCTCAAAAGAGGCGTCAGTCGCCTCAACACTGCTTTCTGATAATGTTAACTGCCCGGCGTGGATCAGGAGTTGATCAGCGCCAAGCACACCGGTAAACGTCATGGCATTGTCTATCGTCATCGCCATCAACCCAGATGTTCCGAATTGGGCCTCTTGACCAGTGAGATTGACACCAGCAAACCGTAGGCTATTGGCCCCGTACACGGTACTATTTCGCACCGTGATATCGTCGGCATAAAGTGCCACATCGTTCCCCACCAACCGACTCCCACTATCCAAACTAATGGACACCGAATTACCCAGTGTTTTCCCCAAAATAGCCACAGTGTTGGATGCTTCTATGGCCGCATTGCCCAGCACCACCATGTCGGCGTTTGCCGTCCAACTCGTGTTACTTTTAAAGTTACTTCCGTCTAAGGTAAGCGTCGCCGCTTGCAGGTTTTGATCCCACTCCGATTGAAGGGTGCTATTCATGATAGAGACACGCTGCCCATTCAAGGCGAGCGTACCCGCGGACAGCACGGTGCTCGTTGAACCTAGATTCAAATCAACGCCAGAAATCGTCGTATCTGCGGCACTTTGCAACACGGCGTTATACGCATTTATGGCTTGACCTGATATATCCATCGACGATCCACTCAACACCGTGGCACGGCGAAGGTCGACGCTCTGTGCACCCTGAATGGTCACACGGAACGCATCGAGGGCACTATCTGTAAAATCCAAACTCTGCGTCATGGACAAAGACGCCAATCCCGTAGATCCCAATTGGCTGCTGGATAGAGTTCCTCGGCTCCCTTCAATAGTGAGGCTCTGTTGCCCTAATAACGCACTGGTCTGAAGAGCGAGGTGGTCGGCTTTTAGGGTGAGGGTGGACCCCGACGACAATACACTCGTGTCTATTGCCAAAGATTTTCCACCGACGTCCATACGCCCGGCATCCGCTTGAACCGATGACAAAGAAAGTTGATCAGCTCCTAGGGTGAGTTGATCCGCAGCCAAGGAGGTACGACTCAGTGACGCATCCGTCCCTGACAGCGATAGTAGGCCCAAACTCAACAATTGACTGTCGTCTATGGTTGAAGTGGATAGATCGAGCGCTAACTTCTGATCGCTTTGCAGCACACTGCCCTGCCTGATTCCGGCTGTTTGCGCCTGTATTTCCGTGTCTGTTTTTCCTAAAATTTGCGAATTATTCACATCCAATTGGCTAGCCGTAATCGCGGTACGTCCCAACGATTGGACCCCTGATTGGTGGGACAATACCGCACGACCTACTGTCAGCGTTACCCGATCTTGGCCATAGATTTGACCGGAATTAATTAAGAGCGCCCCAGAAAGAACATCTAAGGAGTTGCCGTGAAGTTGGGATTCAGTCAACGAGAGGGTATCGCCATGATAGGTTAAGGCCCCGTTGGCGAGCCCAACGCTGTTTGTAAAGATAGCCTCGTTAACCGCCAGCGACGTATCTCGGCCACTCTGCAAAAAGGCCGTGTTCAAATTGACAGCAGTACCGTGCATCACCAGATCGCGTCCAGCGGCCAATCGACCGTTGTTCAACTGCCAGTAATCCACCGTGGTGCTCACATCCCGGGCAGCTTGGATTGCTGTATCATTACTTAGAGACATGGAATTTCCGGCTAAAGTGATATCGTTTGCAGCATCGATGACACTGTTTTCGATATGAGTATCGGCAGATTGAATATTAATATCAAACCCCTGGACCATGCTACTCCCCCAAGACTGAGAATCATTAGTCCGAAACTGGATATCCCGGGCCTGAATCCCACTGCGAACAAACGATGCTGTTTTTCCAGCGAGGGTCATATCTCCATCGCTTTGGATTATGGAATCTGTCCAATATGATATCCTGATTGAGCCCTACTCCGTGTTTTCCATCCACAACACTATCCGTAATGTGAGCCAACAATCCAGTCATCAGCACGTCGTCCAAGGCCAAAATCTGACTGCCATTACTACTCAACTGATCGCTTTGAATACGTATTTGTGACTGACTCTGAATACCACTATTAAGAACGGCAATCGCGTGGCCCGTCAGCGCCACGTTTCCATGGGCAGCGAAGTCACTCGTATCACTTTTCAATGCGTTGGCGGCAACAGTAATATCCCCCATCGCCATGATAGAATTACCCAAAACCGACACATCATTTCCCGTCATCTGAATGTGATTAGCGCCATGTACGGTATCGGAAAAGGTCAGCAACCTCCCGTCAAACGTTAATTGATCCTCTGCCGAAAAAAGCGAAGCATGGGCATTTAGTTCATCCGCATTCATAGCAATCGCATTCCCAAATATAGCGCTCATGTCGGATGTTAAATCGACCGCATCAGCACTCACGGTGGCTCCAGACCGAAGTGTCGTGTTGGTGAGCGCCAACGATGATCGATTTCCCGTACCTCGGATCACCATCGACCCACTACTCACAATCCCGCTGTCGTGTAATCTTACATGGTTATGCTGCAATTCCAACGCGCCACCCGACTGAAGCCACGCCCCATTCGTATCCAACGTGCCACCCGAAAAGTGTACGCCCGATAATCCGGTCAACTGAGTGCCGGTCAATGACGAAGTATCGCCTAGCCATGAAATGTCGTGTTTCGAAAACAAGTCATCGCCGGTACTCGCAACTCGACCACCCCGCACATATATATCTCCTGCCGATTGAAACATATTACCCGCCAAGGTGATGGAGGTACCCTCCAATGTACTGCGCCCCATACTCATCACAGCGGTCCCGGATAAGTTCAATGCATGCTTACCTAACAACAACAGGTCACCTTGGCTAATCCACTGGGTGTCAAGCGACTCCAGCGTGCCAGATTCCGTCTGCAGGGTACCACCATATACCATGCCATCCCGGGCATGAATCATATCTGCATTGATACTAAGAGTGTTCCCAAGAACCTGCGTGGTACTCAGAGTCACTGTCTTACCGAAAATCCCCACCCGTTGAGACCCCTGAATGGTATCCTCATCCCAAGCCATATCTCCTCCCGACAGAGCAATATCCCCTTCAGACATCCACATACTTTGGGTACTTTTTAAGAGTGGTGATTGAACGTTTAGATTAGATCCTGCCCAGAAAAAGGACCCCCCAGCATCGACTTGCCCATCTAAACTTAAATTCCCGACCGATAGGATTCGGCTGCTGGTAAACGTGGCTGTTTTATTATAAGAACGAAGTTCTCGGGCCAAAAATACCGACCCTTCTGTTGTTAGAGTATCAGCATTAATTGCCACCTCCCCAAGCCCTTGAAGGGTATGGTTACGAAAAGTAGCGTCATTGGCAACGAAATTTAATTTTCCCTGAGACGCCCATTGGCTGTCGGTGGCATTGACATGATCAGCACGTATCGACAATGCGCCAGCGGCTTGTAGCAACGACCCATTCTGCAACCCAAACGTTGTGGCGGATAGCCCGACATCCCCTTGTCCAATTACCGTACTGCCGGTCATTACGATGTGATCGCTAGCTAATGTAATTGCACCTTCCCCAACGACTAAACTACGATCAATATCAAGCTGGGTGCCATCGAATGTTAATGGTTGCCGACTATGGATATCTGTAAAAGTTAATCGGGCCTGTATAGCATTGATTGACGCACCTCCCTCGGATACCACTTGCGTGTTACTCATCGCGAGTTGAGAGGTCGTAATGTTCAGCGTCCCTCCACTCTGGATGGATGCCCCATTCCAGTTATGGGCTAGCCCCGATAGGCTCATTGCCTCACGAGACGATAGCATCCCGTGGTCCGTCACTGTATCGGATACCAATGATAGGCCTCTACCACTGGCGATTTCTCCTAAATTCAGATACGCCTTACTCGTCATTTCAACGCCCCCAAAGCCCAGCATCAGGCCGGTATTCGTTAATGAGTCGCCCACCAGGCCCAATACCCCGGCACCGGCAATTTTTCCGGCATTGTCCAGTGCCAATGCCCGAATATCGAGGTCCCCACCGCTGAGAATGGTGCCGTGATTCGTCAATGCCCCTAACTGAAGAGCGACATGTCCATCTGAGCCTACCATCGATGAAACGTCTTGGATCAATGACCCGCCATTGAGTTGGAGCGATGTACCCGCAGCACATTTGGAATTTTTTTGAACAATCTCGCCGTCGGCCGAAATCTCCGCATCACCAGCCGAATATAAATACGTATCGGTCGTCTGGATCTGCCCGGATTGAACACGTAGCCCCCCGCTTTGCATATTCATCGATGTTGTTTCAAACGTTCGAATGGCCTTTATGTCTACGGATGTAGCTTGGGCCACACCTTGGCCAATTTTGATATCACGATCAGCACTCACCGTCAGACGGTCCCCTCCACCAACCCGAAGATATGAACCAACAATATCCTTCCCCGCTCGGAGATCGACAGTTTTTCCAAGCATATATACTGGAAACTCCTCAGTGCCCTCCATAATGAGCGAACCGCCAGCGCTAACATCAATGCCATTTCGACCATTCACACCATATCCGTTCAACACAATATCGTTTCCAGCATTAAGAGATACCGACCCGGCATCCAATCCCTTCGACTGAGTGATGGATCCTTGGGCATCGATCGCCACCCGACCATTAGACCCCGCTTCGGTGTAACTCACATCCCCAGCCGAGTTAATATCGATTCCATTGGCACCTACTAACGGGCCCTGGGTATTCACACCCACCCCTTTTTCGGTGCTCATTAAGAATATACGACCGGCATACATTCCACCCAACGCTTTCGCGTCCAACGACAACGCGGGTCGTGATCCCGCATCACTGTCTAGCGCCTCGACATCTGAGTGGGCATAACCTATTTGATTCGCCCCCAAAATCATCCTCAACTGATCGGTTCCGGCGATAGGTCCATTCACCACGAGCTGTCGAGCCCACAGATCTAATTGCTGCACGCCACGTCCATCCAATCCGTTTGGCCCGATTTCGATACCGCCGTTTTTGACCATCGCTGTGGTCAGTGTTTCGTTGGACATCCCCATCGTTCCAGCGATTAATGCGGCCCGAGGGATGTTGATAAACCCAGCCCCATTCACATAAATCCCATTGGGGTTTGCCAATACAAACTCAGCAGAATTCCCGAACATTTCGGTATACCCCTGGAGGGTTGATTTAGACGTCCCCGACACTTCAATCAGCACGATATCGGCCGCACGTCCGTTGTACAGTGGGTTGGCGTAAAGCGCACCTCCCAACTGCGTGGTTCCTTTTGCGAGACTGTTATTCAAAATGACGCCCTGGGAATCGACGTTATAGTCTTTGAAAGTGTTCTTAGAGACACCGGCGCCAGACGGTGCTGCAAGGTTCACAACAGGCACACCGTTACTCGTTTCGTCCATGCTCGATTTTTGGCTTTTAGGAGCGGCATCATCAGGAGTTATGGGCATCGCAACAACATGGATTGGCAGCGCCAACCACACCACCATGTAGTACAGAATCACCCGAATAGCCCAGATATTTACCAGACGCCTTACGTATGTAATTTTCATTTCTTCTCCCTTAATTTTTCTATGCCAAAACCAAAATGCAACGATGCCGACCACAATCCGAACAGGCGTTTTTTGATCAAGGATAGTAGGCCAGCTGTTGATTCTTTATCTTCAACCGGAGCCACGACGGGCGCTTGAGGTGGCGGAACCGGCGTCGACGCGGTGGGATTCGAAAGAGACTCTCGAATAGCGCTTGAAGTGCGTCGTTGATCGCGACGCCTTTTGAAATCAACCCCACCACTAATTAGGGGTCTCGACTCAATAGTCTGGGTCACTGAGGAGGGGGATAATGGTTCAATCCGAGTTTCGACAGAAACAGTTGGAGTATTCGACTGAATTACATCAGTCACCGTGGGCAGTGGGGATGGTTTCAACTGAGTCTCGACGGAGACCGGTTGGGGATCATCAATCTCTCCGTCGGCGGTCAAGGTCATCGTGGACGCCGGACGGGTATTCACACCCATTCCGTTTTGATTTTGAATCAAAAAAATCTTTCCCGAGTGCATCCCACCGACCGAATTAGCGTCGATGGTTCTGGCATTAGATGACTCGTTTTCACAATTCATCGATATTAATGGATAATCAGAATTGGTATGGTTAGACACGCTCTCTCGATCGCCATTTACAGGCCCGCTCAGCAAAAACACCATCAACGCAAAGCAGACAATGGGGCTATTCTGCCAGGTCGACATTAAAAAGACCTCGTCAATGTCCAGAAACATTGGGCACCGGGTATCTCTAAACCCGACGACGCCTTCACGGCTTTGGCCAGTGTAATATCCATAGACCACACATCGTCCCGGTAGGTAATACCCGTAGCAATACTGGTCATGATCGCATGGCCACCCACATCATTCCATTGGCCAGCTTTCGACACGACTCCACCATATATCCCGTGATAGAACCCTATGTTTTGGCCTAAAAAACCTGGGGTATACATTAATTTTAACGAGGCCTGAGCCCCCGAATCTCCAGAAAATGCCATCTCATATCCTGGTGTCGAGTAACTATCTCCGATGGATAATCGTTCCGAAGCATATAAGGCCACCGGACTATACTGCCCCATTAGACGTCCTTGAAGTGTCACAGGAAACCACGCCGTGGATATCGGTAATGTAAGCGTGATTTCAGCAGTAAATTTATCAAATTGTTGATGAGCCGACCCGACATCTAATGTGGGCGAGTCCATCGTGGAGCTCAATCCTCGGATATATCTCAGATCCAACCCCATCGTTCCAAAATCGGCATACCATAGATTATTCAATCCGAGAGACAACGTCGTTAATGACGAACTGTTCGTATCTATTTTTGTATCTTCAATAAAATTTTGGTTACTTTTATTAGTTAATTCAACCGTACCGACCAACTTGTCTTTGGCGGCGCGAAATAGCATCACATCAAGGCTCCCTTTGGCAGTAATAGACTCCCCTGAAGTAATCAAGTTTTTGTTAGTTCCAGCGACCAAAGTCATATAATCAAATTGACTAAAGGCCACTCGTCCTGTCACCGAACCCATCGGCTGAGATACCGAACACGACAAGTTATTTTGGTATTGGGTGTTATCTTTAAACTTTTGAAAATAGCTCACGGTCCACTGATCCAATGTCCCCAACATGTTGTCATACCCTAAATCCACCGACGTGGGAATAACCTGAACCTGAGAATCAGACACCGTGTCATAGCGAACGCTAGCACTACCCAATCGCCCCCCCATATTCCGAACGGTAACCACGGTCCCACCGGTGTCTTGAGCCGGACTCAATTGCATCACCGCCTGAATAGAACTGAGTCGGTTTAATTGATCCATCGCCTGTTCTAGGGACCAAATATTTAACGGTCTCCTTTGCACACTGAAAAAAGCCAAGTCTTTCTGCAACGAAGTTATCCCTTCTAATCGAATATCAGCAATAAATCCCTCATGCACTTCCAAAATCAAGTGTCCGCTTTTAAGTGACTGCTTGGGCAAATAAGTACGAGTCGTCACGTAACCTTTTTTAAGATAGGCATCCGTGACCGACGCTGCCAGTTGGTTAATATCGTTGATAGTAATCATGCGATTTAAATAGGGCGACACCAGTGTGATTTTCTCGAAATCGGCAAGGAATGTCGCCCCTTTTAATTCGATGTCAGTAATATTAAACGACGGCAACTCCCCTAGGATCACTGACGCCGTGGCCGGAGCCCCGTAGTCGATAGGGATGCTCTGTTTTTTTCGAGCATCTCGCAACGACTCCTCATATCGCCGCCGATTTTGATCTTGGATTATAAGGTTATCCTGGAGCACGCCGGCCTTGATTCTAACCTCTTTTTCAATGGCATCCTGATCGACAGTAACGGCATTCACAGTGCAAGATAATAAAAAAAAACCCATTAAACAGTACAGAAAATTACGCAACAACTATTCCTAACATTGATATTAAATTGCGTAACATTAGGGCACGGACACTGGGGTGTCAATTGAATTAAATGCTTACAAAATCTTGTCCGCCTGTGCGTTTCGGCTTAATCCCTAAAGTTAGGGTCTCGTCGCAAAAGGTAACCGACGTGACGCCATCCATCCACCCGAGCTTAAACCATAGAGTTTAGAGTTTTTTTCGCCCCAGTGATGGGACAGCCAGAGTCGCCCACCCAACCATTAAGATTAGACCTCCAATTGGAGTAATCACCCCAAACATTCGATTATGAAATAATACCAACAAAAATAAACTTCCAGAAAATAACAGCACTCCAATGAGCCAACATACGCGAGCCCGATGACGGGCTGACGAATCGATGGGAATTAACCCAAGCACAATATGAAGAAGCCCATAATTTACAGCAGTACG
>Ga0214923_10001556_pt1:17500-32470 | contig 32470 bp, 22 predicted proteins | sample LL1510_MetaG_FD_177993 | JGI IMG/M metagenome (GOLD analysis project Ga0214923, IMG submission 177993) | Freshwater microbial communities from Lake Lanier, Atlanta, Georgia, United States - LL-1510 | ecosystem: Environmental > Aquatic > Freshwater > Lake | place: USA: Georgia...
TCAGCCGCCATGTCAGCCAGCCCAATCGAAAGCATGGTACGGTACAATGGATCGATTTGAAGATCCGACGGTTTAAATCGACCAGACAGTCCTGAAATCTGATCAGGGAAAAACTGGGATGCGACACGATACCCATAATAGGTGTAGGGATGCTTATCCAAAACTTTTCTAAACAAATCCATCGCCCCTCCGGAATTAAGATGCTCAGCCGACTTGGCTAACCAAAATGAGACTTTCGCTGAAATATCCGACTCAAATTTCCAATCCGTCCGGCCAAAAATATCAAACGCCGTCGCGTAGTCCTTCTTGAGATAGGCGTTCCAACCGAATTCCCACATCAATTTATCGTAAAAAATTGACCCAGTATGCAAGCTCTTAAATTGCCGCAAATACGGGGCATAGTCATCTAAGCAATTTAGTTCCTGACATACCCAATATAAATAGTAATACGCGGCTGGAGCCAGGTCAGATTTCGGATTCGTTTCGACAAACCGGATGTAGGAACCTTTAGCCTCATTATATTTCTTCAACTTTTGGTAAGACCGCGCCGTATAATAAAGAATCAATGGCGATTGTCGTGTCTCCTGACCTAACGCTGACGCCGCTGCCATTGTCTCAATACACTCACTCTCTTTAGATGCTTCGAACTGAAGGATCCCTCGGTCGACCAAAAATTCCTGCCGTTCGGCATTGGTTAACCCACGTGCCATCAACGAGTCGACCATTGCATTAAAATCATAACTGGCCCGCTGAGAAAATAGACTTCGGACAAACACCAGTTGACTAGCGCGTCCACCCAAAATATCAAGTACTCCGTACGATGATCCGAATCGTTTATTTAGCATTATTAGCGTCTCGAAACCTCGATCGCCGGTTGGATACTCCATTAAAAATTTTCGATACAACTGCTCGGCCTCAAGCTTCTGATTCATTTCGATAGCCACACGAATTTGAATCAACCCGGCGTCTCTACGAATATCGCCACGTTTCGAATTCTGTAACCGTTTCAATATTACCAGTGCGTCACGATATTGCTTTGCTTTTACATAAGCCCTGGCAAGTTCAAGATTTGCAGGCTCGCCAAACGAGGCGCGAGGGCCAGAATCTAAGGCCTGGACGGCAGTGGCCATTTCACTCACATTAGCAGTATCAATAAACCAAAACTTCAGAACCCTCTCGAAGGATCCAATCGGGGGAATTGCCACCGACTTAAAACTCTCCCGACCCGCCGGATCATGCAAGCGCAATTGAATTAAACTTTTTAACAATCTCACATTGGGCGTATCGACACCGTCCAACTCATTGTTAGCCTCAGCATATCGACCCTGATAATACGATTCTAGAGCCGATTGATAACTAGCCCAGGTCATTTGGGAACTTGACAGGGATAAAACAACCATCATTCCAAACCGGGTGATCCTAATGAGTAACTTTCTCGGATTTATACTGGACAGTCTAAATTGAAGTGTCATATTATTAAAAATTCACTTTGCGGGGAGGTCTGCAAAATCCAATGACCAGTTCAAATTCAAATCACCTTTTAATTGTATCCGGGCCCTCCGGTGTTGGGAAAGGAACGATCATTTCAGCTCTACTCGAACGCAATCCTACCTTAAGCGTTGCTATTTCCGCAACCACTCGCCGGCCACGTACCGGTGAAACCAGCGGAACACACTATTATTTTATGAATCACGCTGAATTTCGGAAATTAGCCAATAACGGTGAATTTCTAGAATGGTGCGAAGTCCACGGAAACCTGTACGGGACTTTGAAGAGCGAAATAAGTCGACTCAATTCAATTGGGAAAACGGTACTACTTGAAATTGACACCCAAGGCGCGATGAAAGTTAAGGAGAGCAACCCAGGATGCAAATTGATTTTTATTGAACCCCCGTCAATGTCTGAGCTAGAATCACGACTGCGATCTCGAGGAACAGAAAAATCGGATGTGGTCGCCCGTAGAATCGAAGGCGCCAAGGTGGAGATGTCTGCCAAAGGAAGTTACGATATCAGAGTAACGAATTCTACAGTAGCGCAATCGGTAAACGAAATCGAAAAATTCATACTTTCACTAGGAGATACTAAATGACAACACACGACACTGACAAAGCAAGCATGACCAAGGTTCTTAAAAACATTCCAAATCGTTTCCTGTTGTCTGTTGCGGTCTCAAAACGTGCACGGCAGCTACGAGAAGGATACCGGCCCTTAATCGAAGTAACTGACGAAACGGCCAACCCAGTGTTAGTTGCCCTCAAAGAAATTGAGCTAGGCAAGTTAACGGTTATAGTTAAAGAGCACCACAACAGCGATGACGAATATTTAGCCCGAATGGAGCAGGACCTAGAGCTTCAGTTTGTCGAAAACGACGGTGAGAAAGATGAAAAAAAACCATCAAAAGAAGTTAAGGGCAAGTCAAAAGCACGATCACTCGCCGCCTAATGAAGGTTGAGCTGGGGATTACGGGGGGGATTGCGGCCTACAAAACACCAACTTTAGTTAGACTCTTAAAAACAAATGGCTTTGACGTTCACTGTTCTCTGAGCACAAGCGCCATAAGATTCGTTACACCTGAAACCTTAGCGGTCGTTTCTGAAAACCCGGTGAATGGACCTGGTCCCGATCAGGCACACAAAATCCGTCACTTAGACGCACGTCAATCAGCTGACGTTTTTATCGTTGCTCCCGCAACTGCCAATTTCATTGCCAAAGCATCGCATGGCATTTGTGACTCTCCTCTATTGTCGTCATTTCTTGCATTCCCAGGCCGAAAAATACTCGTACCGGCGATGCACGATACGATGTGGGAAAACCCGGCGACCAGTGAAAATATCCGTCGATTAAAATCATGGGGCGTGGAAATAATTGGTCCAAGCACGGGCCCACTTGCAAGCGGAGACTTCGGACCGGGGCGAATGATCGATTTGGAGCTTATAGTCCACAAGCTGAACTTGCTAAAATTCGATTGCCCAAAATTAGACGGAATAAATATACTGATTGGGCTCGGGGGAACCAGCGAACCAATCGATCCCGTTCGATACATAACGAATCGGTCAACAGGAAAGTTCGGATCAACACTCGCTCACACTTTTAGCCTTCAAGGTGCAACGGTTACAGCGGTCTCAACAATAGATCTCATCAACAACCCTCATATCAGTCAAGTTATCAGGGTAGAGACCTCCGACCAAATGCGGGATGCAATTACCACACACTGGGCCGAGAATGATGTGTTAGTCATGCCAGCTGCAGTTAGCGATTTTAGGCCGAAGCAGCTCAGGCAGGAAAAAATTAAACGTAGCCACTCAATCACGATGGATTTTGAGCCGACGATCGACATACTAGGTTCGTTACACAAACGGGAAAGCCAGGTGATGATTGGTTTTTGTTTAGACGATGAGGATCGTCTAATGAGCTCGGCTGAAGATAAGTTGAATCGAAAGAAACTAGATGCCGTTATCGCTAACACAGCAACCCAATTTGGAAAGGACCAGCGTACATTCACGATTGTCACCCCAGAGGGCTCACAGGCTTTCAGCAAGGCCACTTTGCCAGCGGCGGCCAGCGAGATCAGTGGCTTAATTACTCGTCTTGTGGGCCGTTCTCAGGCTCTTTAGGGGCTTTTTTACCATCCTTAAATCCCTTTTCAAACTCGGCCTTTGCTTGCCCTAGGGAGCGTGCAAATTTAGGAATGGCTGAAGCACCAAATAAAACAACTATTACCAAGACAATTACAATTAATTCCGTCGATCCGATCATTCTCAACACTTCCTATCCAATATTCGTTTCACCAAAGTTTCCGCCTCTTTTGAGAAGATGTCAATCACGAAAGAAACTATTTTTTTACGACCTCATCTAACGAATCAAGTTCATCCAGAAAGGCATGGTATGCCCGAAGTACCCGCCCATATATTTCCCCAAATCTACGCATTAATTTAGGAACATCCTCTGGCTTCACAACCAGTACAGCGATAAACGCAATTAACAAAAATTCAGGTGTCCCCACGCCAAACATTAACCTTCTCCAAACTTAAACACATAGGCCAACGCCAAGGTTGCAAAATAAAAAAGAAGTAACGGAACTGCAATGAATAATTGATTCACGACATCCGGAGTCGGCGTGACAATGGCTGCAATAATAAAAATGACGACAATCACAAATCGAGACTGACGCAATAATGTTCGCCTTGAGATTATATTTAAGTACAACAAAATCTCCAAAACAATCGGCAATTGGAAGGTTAACATGCTGTACAACATAAAATTCATGACGTAAAAGAGCGCTTGGTTAAAATTCAAAAGAACCCCAACGCCTGTGGGGACAAAATCCGATCCGGTCAAGATCTCTACAGCAGCCGGAATAAAATAAAAATACCCCATATAGACACTGAACACCGACAAAACAAGCGAGGCAAACAACGCCCACCCCAATACCCGCTTCTCACTGGATGACAATCCCGGCAATACAAATCGAATTAGCCCATATAAGTGGACAGGTAATGTCAAAATTACCCCCGCAACTATGGAGAAATGCATCTTTGTCGCAAATCCTTCGAACAACGAATTGACATAAAGAGTGGTTGGAGACCCGTGAAGATTTAAGAATGGCTTCATTAAAATTACGACAATTTTATCGTACACTGCGTAACAAGCGATCGTTCCCATCAAAATAGCTAATGCTGAGACCAAAATGCGCTCTCTCAACTCCCGAAGGTGATCTAACAGTGTTAACGATTCAACGGTAGTCATGAGAATTAATTGTTACTTAGAAATAACTTTGGAAGTGGGAAATAGCGAAATCGAAGCGATCGTCGAGAAAAAATTGGAGACACAGACGGCTCGCTAATCCCCGATGGCATCAAAATTCGAACATTTAGGCCTATTTTTCGCAATTCCTGCACACTGTTCGAAATTACGTCACTATAATCGCTCGGCAAATGCTCCGCAGGCTTATCGAGCAACGTCACGCCCGGAATCAAAAACGCCTCATGATCCCTGGACCCAACAACCATGGCACAATGCTCCAATTTCAAATCCGGCCGCCAGGTATTACCAGTCGATGCATCAATTGCGGACTGTCCGGCGCCCAGCGGTTCAGTAGTAATCGCAGTGCGTCTTGCCCAACCAAAGCGGGTCGACACATATAATCCAAGGACGACCCCAACGACCGTTACGACACTCCCAACAAGAATAGAACCAATAACTATAGCCATAGGACTGATATCCTACATCAGAATATTGTTTCGATCTACTTTAAGCCGCGGGCTGAAAATTGAACCAAAACGGTCTATATTGTACATTTGATTTTACTACACTATTTTTTTAGGAGAGCAACGTTGACTACATTGGAATCACTTCCGTCGATACAGCGAGGACGCAGGGATGATCAGCTGACTCTAGAAATCGAAATTCAACGATGCATCGACTCCATCGAGTATCTGGTACGTTACAAAGGCAAAGATGCCGCCAAGACTCTAGTAAAATCGTTAAATAATCGGCTACAAGATTTGGGAGTTGCCCCCGTTTCGGAAATTAACTCGCCGTACATTAATTCCGTCGCTCCCGAGGAGGAGCCAGAATACCCCGGCGATATCGAACTTGAGCAGCGAATCGCCGGTCTCATCCGATGGAACGCGGTCGCGATGGTAGTTAAGGCGAACAAAAAATCAGATGGATTAGGTGGCCATATTTCGACTTACGCGTCGTCGGCGACGCTATATGATGTTGGCTTTCATCATTTCTTTTCGGGAAACCGGGGGAAACGATACGCGGATCAAATTTATGTCCAAGGGCACGCGTCTCCCGGCATATACTCACGGGCCTTTCTTGAAGGTCGGTTTAACGACGAACATCTTCATCATTTTCGCCAGGAATTGGCCCCAAACGGGGGCTTGTCATCGTATCCCCACCCCTATTTAATGCCCAAGTTTTGGCAATTTCCAACTGTATCAATGGGATTGGGTCCGGTGATGTCAATTTACCAAGCCCGATTTAATCGATACTTACAAAATCGAGGATTATTGGATCACGATCCCCATGTATGGTGTTTTATTGGGGATGGAGAATGCGACGAACCCGAAACCTTAGGCGCACTTTCTATTGCCGGTCGTGAGCAACTCGACAACCTGACATTTGTTATCAATTGCAATCTACAGCGTCTGGATGGTCCGGTACGAGGTAATGGCAAAATTATTCAAGAACTTGAAGGTATTTTTACGGGCTCCGGATGGAACGTCGTCAAGCTGATCTGGGGATCAGAGTGGGATGAACTATTGGCGAGCCCCGCCCGAGATTTACTCATTCGTCGGCTGGGTGAGGTAGTCGACGGGGAATTTCAAAAATATTCAGTCATGCCAGGCTCATATATGCGTCACCATTTTTTTGGAAAACACCCCGATTTACTGGAACTTGTAAATCACCTCTCGGATGACGACCTTCTCAAATTATCACGTGGCGGACACGACCCCAAAAAGGTGTTTGCCGCCTATTCAGCCGCAGTAAATTTCAAGGGAAAGCCGAGTGTCGTGTTAGCGAAAACAATTAAAGGCTTTGGCATGGGAGAGGCCGGCGAAGGACGAAATATTTCGCACCAGCAAAAAAAATTAAGTGAAAAAGAATTACGTGATTATCGGAATAAGTTTCAAATCCCCATTCCTGACGACGATATCGCCGATCTTCCATTTTTTAGGCCCGAGCCAAAATCTGACGAAATACAGTACCTCTTAAAGCGACGCCAAGAGCTGGGGGGATTCTTACCTGAACGGATCTCTGAATTCCCAGCTCCACCACTACCGCAAAGTGAATTTTATGGCGAGTTCCTCAAAAGTTCCGGAGCTAGCGAGCTATCAACGACCATGGCGTTTGTTCGGATTTTATCAAAATACTTCCGTGATGAAATTAAACCCTATATCGTCCCTATTATTCCAGATGAAGGGCGAACCTTTGGAATGGAAGCACTATTTCGGCAAATCGGGATTTATTCACCGATCGGTCAATTATACGATCCCGTCGATAGCGACTCCCTATTGTCGTACCGAGAGGCTGTTGATGGGCAAATTCTAGAAGAGGGTATCAATGAAGTCGGATCAATGGCATCTTGGCTTGCGGCCGGGACCGCCTACGCAACCCACGGCCAACCAATGATTCCATTCTATATTTTTTACTCAATGTTTGGCCTACAGCGAGTGGGGGATATGTGCTGGCTAGCCGGCGATATCCGCGCAAAAGGCTTTTTATTAGGGGGCACTGCCGGTCGGACAACCTTGAACGGGGAAGGACTTCAACACCAAGACGGGCACAGTCACGTATTGGCAAGCACTATCCCCAACCTAGTCAGCTATGATGTCGCGTTTCGATATGAAGTGGCTACGGTTATTGAAGACGGCCTCAAACGAATGTATACCGATGGGGAAGACATCTATTACTACATGACGCTGGGTAACGAGAATTATGCTCACCCCGAGATGCCAGCGGGCTCCCGGGAAGGCATTCTTCGTGGGCTATATAAATTTAAGCAAGGAGACCCCAACATCCACAAAGTCCACCTATTTGGTAGCGGCTCAATCATGAGAGAAGCCCTCCGTGCTCAGGATCTGCTGAAACAATATGATGTGTGTGCCGACGTCTGGGGAGCAACAAACTATAAACGTCTCCGAAATGAAACGATCGCCGCTCAACGATGGAATATGCTTCACCCATCGGAAACACCCAGGAGATCATATTTAGAGACGACTCTTTCACAGGAGACAGGCGTATTTATTGCGGCCTCTGACAATATGCGGATTGTTCCAGACCAAATTGCCCCATGGGTACCTGGAGGACTATTTACCTTAGGGACGGATGGATTTGGTCGAAGCGAAACCCGAGAGGCTCTTCGACGATTTTTCGAAGTCGATGCGGAGTCCATTGTTATCGGCACGTTATACAAGCTCTGTTTGAGCGGTCGACTGCCGCATACCGTTGTTGAAAAAGCTATAACCGATCTGGGAGTCGACCCAGAAAAAGCAGCTGGCTACTGCATCTAAAAGAAGAAGGCGCACACACGATATGGAAATAAAACTACCTAACCTTGGTGACGGCATTGACTCCGCCGTCGTGTTATCAATACTTGTTAAAGCAGGCGATACGATCACGAAGGACCACACGATTCTCGAGCTAGAAACAGATAAAGCAATTGCCCCAATACCTAGCCCAGCCGCAGGCGTAGTAAGTGCCATTCATACGTCAGTTGGAGACACTGTACGAATGGGAACGTTAGTACTGACACTTTCCGGGGGCTCTCCTTCAGCCCCTCAGGAGCAGTCTCCCCCACCCCAATCCACTCAACCCCAAGCCCACCACGCGGCGGCCACCCCACCGATGATTGTGCCGACCAGCCTAACCGGAATTTACCAATCCGATGGATCAGGTCCTGAACCAAGCACCTCCGCCACCATCAAGAAGCTGGCTCATTTATTTGGTGTCGATTTGCGTCGTATCCGGGGGACCGGAATCGGCGGACGGGTAACTAATGATGACGTTAGAGCCTACATTTCTCATATTCAATTTGCGGCATTTCAATCACCGGCTCCAGCGACTCCGGCGGCCCCAGTAGCCCCCGAAAAAAAGTCGACTCCATTACCCGATTTTTCAAAATTTGGTGATATTGAAACTAAGCCATTAACCACATTAAGAAAAAAAATCGGTCAAAAAATGGCTGACTCATGGACGACAGTGCCGCATGTCACCCAGTTTGATGAAGCTGACATGACCCATTTAATGGGACTTCGAAAACGATACGTTGAAACGTTTGAAAAGAAGGGAATCAAACTTACCGTTACGGCATTAATTTTAAAAGCTGTTGCTGACGCCCTAAAAAAATTCCCCATATTTAACAGCACGCTAGACGAAGAAAACGGTCAAATAATATTCAAAAATTACTATAATTTGGGGATAGCAGTAGACACAGAGAACGGACTGATTGTCCCTGTACTAAAAAATGTCGATACGAAAACAATCGTTGAGGTGTGCAAAGACCTTGCCACAATCGCTGAAAAGGCACGAAATCGACAAGTCGCACTCGAAGACCTTCAAGGTAGCACCTTTACTATTTCAAATTTAGGAAGTCTAGGAGTCGGAGCATTCACGCCGATTGTCAACACTCCGGAAGTCGGTATCCTTGGACTATCAAAAGCGGTGACAAAACCTATCGCAATTAACGGTGAGGTTGAAATTCGTTCCCTGCTTCCACTGAGTCTATCGTATGATCATCGAATCATTGACGGCGCCGACGGCGCTCGATTCATACGAGAAATAGTCTCGGGCATTGAAAATTTCAACGAAGATTATTTGAAAGGATAACACAATGACAAAACACTCTGTTGATGTGGTCGTAGTTGGGGCCGGTCCCGGCGGTTATGTAGCCGCATTCGCCGCGGCGGACCAGGGTCTATCTGTTGCGTTAGTTGATGCCGACAATCGTCTGGGCGGAGTCTGTCTAAACCGAGGGTGTATCCCATCAAAAGCATTGCTCCATATCGCCAAACTTATTCGAGAAAACGCGGCGGTGGCTCAACACGGACTATCTTATGGCGATCCGACAATTGATATCGACAAAATACGCGAGTGGAAAGAGTCTGTAATTGAGAAACTATCCGGCGGTATTGGCTTCATGTCTAATAAGAAAAAAATAACGGTGATTAATGGGCGTGGGCTGTTTCAATCGTCCAACACACTTCGGGTCGACACATCAAACGGTCAAGTCTATGTTGATTTTAAATACGCAATTATTGCCGTTGGATCCCGGCCCGCCCTACCTGGAGCCTTTGATTTGGGAAGCCAACGGATTATGACATCGACGGAAGCGCTCGAATTAAAAGACATTCCGAGCCGACTTTTGATCGTGGGTGGGGGCTACATTGGAATGGAACTCGGAACAGTGTATTCCGCACTAGGATCAAAGGTATCGGTGGTAGAAGCTCAATCAACGATCCTGTCGGGAGCGGATCCGGACCTCATACGACCACTATTAAAGTTTACACAAAGCAATTTTGAATCGGTCATGACCAGCACCCAAGTAAAATCGATGAAATCTGCAAAAAACAAGGTCAAAGTAACGTTCTCTGATGGAGAAACCACCTGGGACGACCACTACGACAAAATTTTAGTCAGCGTCGGACGAACCCCAAATAGTCAAAACATGGGCATCGAGAATACGGGAATTTCCGTCGACGACCGTGGTTACATTATTGTCAACGAGCGCCTTCAGACGAATGAACCGAACATCTATGCAATCGGCGATATTATCGGAGGCCTAATGTTGGCACACAAAGCCAGTAAGGAAGCAAAAATTGCAGTCGAAAACATCGCAGGATCCACTACCCTGAACACAGGCTACACTATTCCTGCTGTTGTATTTACAGATCCCGAAGTGGCGTGGGTTGGACTTACCGAAACGGAAGCCAAGGCCAAAAATATCGCGACAAAGGTCGCCAAATTCCCTTGGACAGCATCTGGAAGAGCACTCACCTTGGATCGAACCGATGGCTTAACCAAACTGATTATCGATCCATCGAGCGATCGCGTGTTAGGCGTCGGGATCGTCGGCGCCGGGGCGGGTGAACTTATTGCCGAAGCTGGAATTGCAATCGAAATGGGTGCTACAGCGGAAGATTTTGCAAATACAGTCCATGCCCACCCTACGTTATCCGAAAGTTTAATGGAGGCCGCAGAATCATATTACGGCAGCGCCGCTCATTAACATTTTGTGCTCAGCGTCAGCCGAGCACAAAATGAATATGATTACGACAGATCTGAATAGTGGCGTAAAAACTCCCGACTCGCAATAATCCCCCGGCGAATATTAGCCAAACTCATCCGTTCGTTCGGCGCATGAATTCCATCATCTGGCAAATTCAACCCCATTAGAATGGTATCTAAGCCCAATATTCTCTTGAATTCCGCCACGATAGGAATCGTGCCCCCTTCACCCTGAAATACCGGATTTACACCGAATGCATCGAAGAGACCCTTAGCCGCCGCCTGTACAGCCGGATGATCAGTAGAAACACGAGCGGGCAGCGCCCCGGGCTCTTTAACCTCGAGGGTTACACCATGCGGACATATCTGATGAATATAGGTCTGGACTTTACGAATAATTTCAGCCGGGGTTTGATCCGCCACCAACCGCATGCTCATTTTGCAAGAAGCAACAGCCGGAATAACCGTTTTTGATCCCTCACCCGTGTACCCGCCCCAAATCCCATTTACATCTAACGTTGGCCGATACCATCGTTGCTCATAGGGATGGAATGGCGACTGTCCCTCTAATTTTTTTGCACCAAGGGTGGATAAATAATGTTCCTGATCAAATGGGAGCGATCGAACATCCGAGGCCAGTTGATCCGAGATCGGGCGAACCGAATCATAAAACCCAGGTATTAAGACATTGCCCTGTTCATCTTTGAGCTTAGCAATTAACTGAACCAGTGTATGGATCGCATTGGGTACGGCCCCTCCATGTTGACCAGAATGCAAATCAGCCGACAGGACCCGAACCGACAATTCAAAATACACCAATCCCCGTAAACTAGTGCACAGCGATGGACGATCCATTGCAATCATAGGCGTGTCGGACACGACCACCACATCAGCCGATAGCGCGGCCCGGTATCGCTCGACAAAGGGCACTAAATTGGGACTACCAATTTCTTCTTCCCCTTCAATAAGAAATATTACGTTTACAGGGAGTGGTCCATGTCGCAACAGTTCGTCAACAGCGGCAATATGGCAATAAATTTGGCCCTTATCGTCAGACACTCCCCGAGCGAACAGTTGACCATCACGTCGAACTGGAACAAACGGCTTCGACGTCCACAACTCCAACGGATCCGGAGGTTGAACATCGTAATGACCATATATTAACACCGTTTTTAGGGATGGATTATGTCCAAAACGGGCTAAAACGACCGGAAATCCATCGGTTGGGCAAACGGTTACATCCCCACCCAATTCAGCCAATCTGTCCGCTATAAATTGCCCACTGGCCACAACATCGTTGCGATAGGCAGAGTCAGCGCTGACACTTGGAAACCGAAGCCAGTCTTCAAGTACGCTGAGATGATACTCGAATCGATCCTCTGATAATCCAACCATCTAATGACTCCTCCAATATTTTCGTGGGACGAATAGACCCCATATCAACGCTAACTGGGAAAAAACAAACGTAACTAACCCAAAAAAGGCCGACTCCATAAATCCGTAACTATGCAACCCGACACCCAGCATATTAACCCCAAACCAAGAAAATGCCGTGACACAGTTACCAAACAACGCCATCGCCACTAATCCCCGTTCCCGGATCATTCCTCCCCATCGGGCATGTAATATGGCGGCATTCCAGAGGACAATGATAAAGGCGCCATTCTCTTTAGGATCCCATCCCCAAAATCTCCCCCAACTCTGGTCAGCCCATATACCACCGAGTACCGTACCTACGAAACTAAACAATAACGCAAAACATAAGGTCGCATAAATCATACGAACTAAACTCTCTCGGGTCGGGACGTCCAATGTGCGTGTAAATGCCCCCCGGACAACATAGACGATCGCCAAAAAACCGGCCAAAAATGTGGCCCCATACCCAATACACACCGTCACAACGTGAGTCGCGAGCCAAAAATTAGAATCTAGTACGGCCTGCATCATCTGAATCGTATCGCCTTGAAGCGACAAATGGTGGGCAACAATCAAGGTGCTAAATCCAATCATTCCGGAGACTATTGCCCCGATACCATTACGATAGACCCGCTCCAACATAAGCCCAACAGCCACCGCCACCCAACCAACAAATACGGCGGATGTGTAAAGATTGGTAACCGGGGGGCGACCTTCAACCCACATGCGCGTCAGTATTCCAAACGAATGGACGAGAAATCCCCAATTCAACATCCATCGAGATAATTGAAATATCCACTCCCGTGGCATTAACCATCCAATAAAGACCATGGCCGTCACTACTAAATAGACAATCATGACGCCATAAAACAATTCTGATCGATTCAACCAGTATTCAACACGAACCTTAGTCATCGATACCGACTGAGTCGACGATAGCCATCGCTGATAATCGTTAACGGCCGAATTAAAACGTTGGGGGTGGTTGGACTCGAAAGCGGACATTATTTGAGTGAGCCAAATCGCGCTTGGATTGGGGGATTTCTCTTTTAATAGAATGAGATAGCCATCGCCAAGTGTTTGCCAATCGGAACCGTGGCGAGTTGGCGGGCAGGGTTTAAACAACGATGCCTGAGACACATATTGAAGTTGTTTAAAATACAAACCAATCTCGTTTAAGGACTCCACCGTCTTCGGATCCGCCTCGGGGTTAGCCTGATGCGCCATCAACTGATCTCTCGCGCGGGGAACCTGCTGTACAAATCGTTGGGTATACAATTCAAATTGCCGAACACCCTCGGGTTGAAAGGTATTTTTAAGTTGCGTGTATACCACGAGCTTGGACTTGAGAGACACGATCTCGCGTTCATAGGAGGAGCGCGACTTGGCCTCAACTTTCTCAGCCATGGCCGCCTCTGATTCTATTTTTGACAAATACGGCACAAAATCGGAAAAGCTGACCTGTTGTTTCGACTCCGGATTTCGATCAATCAGACCTAATATCTGTGAATTCTGAACAACCATCATCGGCAATTTATCCGCCTGATCGGGATGAACGGAAACCGTTAAAAGCCATTCCAATGCCTGATAATTTTTTGACGGGGTCCGGAGGGTTTGTTTCCCTAAGTTAGAGAGAAGCAGTGATCTTGCCACTGTATCCAACGGCTTAACGCGACCATCGTGACGCACTGGAAGTTGGCCCAATCGCTCAAGGTCGAACGCGTGGTGAGATGGTTTAAGCGCCGGCAACATGACAATGATGCCGACAGACACTAAGGATACTACCGCACACAACGCTCTCTTCATGATGATACCCTCCGTGTCCAGAATCGCATTAATGAGCCCCAAAAATGCACCAGCAAGCCGATTCCAATAATTGAGCATGACACGTAGGGAAATAGCCATCCTCGATTTCGTACAACCTGCAATATCGTCGATTTCCCGTCCGCCCCAAAACTAGCCTGATAAAAGGTGTCCCCGCGATACCTCAACGGATTGTTCATGAAAATCGTCGACTGCCGTTCGGTATGATTCGCAAAATCACTCACCGTCACTCGGGAGGAAAAATATTTTGGAATCGTAGTATCCGGATAATACTCCTGGGTGAATCTGTCTAAACGTATCGAATAGGGCAAATAATATCTCGCTGGTCGAATAAACAGCTGGAATCGCGAACCACCAACCTCAACCGTTTGCGGAGCACCCAAACCATTCGACAATAACCACGTTCCGAGTGACTTACCCGCCGCGAACACTTCCGCAAAAACAGCCACAACATTTCGATAATCGTCCCGGGTGACCGTAGGCATCGGAAAGGCCGTTACTGAGGCCCCTACCCCAACGGTAGCGTGGGGTAATTCCTGCCCTACTTCGGCGTTCATTTCTAATCGGGCATTTGGATAAACCTCACTAATTTTTATTGTAAACGGTAGGGACGAGTGAGAAATCGTCGACCCAGATATCAGTCGCTCTTGAGGAACCTGCACCACACGATCCATCGTCGGACTGAGATCGGAAACAACCGCTAACTCAACCCGTTGATTATCTTCAGAGAAGTTCACGGTCTCCCCAGTACCGATCATCATTTGGCTCTCGCGAGATACTAAGCTGCTATACCCGGATCCCAACAACAACATGAGCACCCCGATGTGCGTGAGCCCAATCCCGACCCTTGACCACCCCCAGCGAAACCGAGTGACATGGGCCGCGAGTAAATTAATGACCAAAACCGCGCCAATCACCTTACCCCCAGGTAGAATCGGAACCGACACTCCCCCCAACGAAACAGTCACCCAATAACAATCAATATAAAGTCGCTTG
>Ga0214923_10001557_pt1 | contig 32456 bp, 32 predicted proteins | sample LL1510_MetaG_FD_177993 | JGI IMG/M metagenome (GOLD analysis project Ga0214923, IMG submission 177993) | Freshwater microbial communities from Lake Lanier, Atlanta, Georgia, United States - LL-1510 | ecosystem: Environmental > Aquatic > Freshwater > Lake | place: USA: Georgia | collected...
CTTGAGCACCTGGCATTCAAGGATTGACAGGTGCTCAAGGAGCTACTGGTTTACAAGGTATTCAAGGATTGACAGGTGCTCAAGGAGCTACTGGTTTACAAGGTATTCAAGGTTTGACAGGTTCTCAAGGAGCTACTGGTTTACAAGGTATTCAAGGCATTCAAGGTTTGACAGGCGCTCAAGGAGCTACTGGTTTACAAGGTATTCAAGGCATTCAAGGTTTGACAGGTGCTCAAGGAGCTACTGGTTTACAAGGTATTCAAGGTTTGACAGGTGCTCAAGGAGCTACTGGTTTACAAGGCATTCAAGGATTGACAGGTTCTCAAGGAGCTACTGGTTTACAAGGCATTCAAGGATTGACAGGTGCCCGAGGAGCAACTGGTTTACAGGGTATTCAAGGATTGACAGGTTCACAAGGAGCTACTGGTTTACAGGGTATTCAAGGATTGACAGGTTCTCAAGGAGCTACTGGTTTACAAGGCATTCAAGGATTGACAGGTTCTCAAGGAGCTACTGGTTTACAAGGCATTCAAGGATTGACAGGTGCCAGAGGAGCAACTGGTTTACAAGGCATTCAAGGTTTGACAGGTGATCGAGGAGCAAGTGGTTCTACAGGAGTAACTGGACCAACTGGTTTACCAGGTTTAACTGGTCCACAAGGTATTCAAGGATTAGTTGGTCCTATTGGACCTGCTGGACCTGCTGGAGCAACAAGCGGGTTCACTGGACCAACTGGTCCCTCATCATCTACAGGTATAAATTTGAACATCTGTTATCAAGACATATTGTCTTATAGTAGATACAATAAATTTAATAGCACTGGTTATATTTATGATGATTGTGGTGTTTTCAATTATTACACGAAAAGTGTATTACCTCTTGATGTAAACATGAACACAGATAATCTTATTCCAGTAAGATATAGTAATACAACTGGAAATAAAACAACAACAGATTATGGATTAATTGCAAATAAAACTATTACTGATTGTGTACCGAGTTTAGTAAGTAAAACAGATGGAACCATGAATTACAATGCTCTCTTTGCTATGTTAGTGAACGAAATACATCAACTGAAAAATCAGATAATTGAGCTAAGTTGTCGTCTGTAAAATTGTTTTATAAAATAAAAATAGATGATGTATAAAAATAAAAATTAATTATTATAAATGAATAATTAATTTGTGGTTGTCATGGTGTGTTTATAAGTTGTATAATTTTACCTATTGAATAATTATATTGTAAAACATATTAAACAATGATATATATATTGTATATAGAATGGTGAAAAGTATTTTTAACATTATTGTCTTGTCGTTGTTTGTTAGTGGTTATGCGGTTACTCGCGTCAGCGAATCTGCTCTCTTAGACAAATTTCATACTTATCAACTCGATTTTGGAAAGAATTATCCCGTATCTGACCATGATTTCAGGTTTAAGGTTTTCAAGGACAATTTTGAACATATTTTGTCACACAATTCAAACAATACTAGAACCTTTGATATGGCAGTTAACAAGTTCACTGATATGACGCCTGATGAGTTTAAGATTAAAATGGTTGGTGGATACAGGGCGGATGTAGTTGGATCCACTAGCTGCGATTCTTTTATTTCTACTGGTAAGTCAGTACCAGATTCGATTGATTGGCGAATTGAGGGTGCCGTTACCCCAGTTAAGGACCAGGGTCAGTGTGGTTCTTGCTGGAGTTTTTCTGCTACTGGAGGAGTCGAGGGTGCATGGGCAGTTGGAAAGGGGCGTAAGCTAGTTAGTTTGTCTGAGCAACAGCTAGTCGATTGTGCTGGAATCCGTTATGGTAGCATGGGATGCAATGGGGGCCTGATGGAGGGAGCATTTAACTATGCGATCGATAAGGGTATGTGTACCGAGGATAGTTATCCGTATACGTCTGGTGAAACTCAGAGTGGTGGAACGTGTCGCCCTTGCACTAGTATCGTGAAGGTTTCCAAGTGTTTTAGTGTAAAGACAAACGACCAGCTCGCATTGAAAGAGGCCGTTTCTAATAGCCCAGTGTCTATTGCGATTGAGGCAGACACTCGATATTTTCAGTCATATTCTTCAGGAGTCTTGACTAGCACTACTTGCGGAACAACTCTTGATCATGGTGTTCTAATTGTTGGTTACGGGGAGGAGGACGGACAGAAGTATTGGTTGGTAAAGAATTCTTGGGGTTCTGGATGGGGCGACTCTGGTTATGTAAAGATCGCAAGGAGCGAAAGTTCCGACGATGGAGGAGTCTGTGGTATTTCTATGGGAGCATCTTTTGTTGTTGTCTAATAATTTTATATTACACCTTCACACATTAATTTTTTGTTCGCGTGTTACTAGTTCAATTTTAGCGAGATGTTATTATCACGAACAGCTTCTTTAGAAATTCTGTCTTGACTTAATTGTTCAATATTGTAAATTCTCATTGATTCTGATATTCAATTAATATATGTATATACATATATATACATATATGAGTAAGAAAGTATTAGTTCTGTGTCAAAGACGATCTAGTATAATTCAGGATCTTACACCTGTAACAGATTCTATAAACACACTTGTCAGTTCTTTAATTGGCGAAGGTGCAGAGATAAAATACGTGTCAAATTTAGTAACAGAGAAGCAACTCGTGGACGCAGACGGAGTTGATCTAATCGGCGAGTTTGGTGATAATGATTTTACGCGTGAAAACTTTACAGAAAATGACTATTCATTAATTATTTGTAATACGTGTCCATACGCACATATGGATTACAGCGTAATATATAAATATCTGAAAACTGAGGGAACACTTGCATTAACAGGATTTAGTCTGGAAGACAATATTGCTCGCGGAATATATGCAGCAGGAAATGGTTATAAACCATTCATCGCTGACTTGTATGCAAATTCTCTAGGAAGGAATTCTGTAATATCAAAATGGTTCGTTCCTGTAGAATACCCCCATATAGTAGTTTCGTTATTTGAAAAATTGCCCTTGTCCTCCTCATCATCACTTCCCGCTCATGCCGAGGAAATTGAGACTTCTGTCGGTGGAAAAAACAGAAAAATGAAACCTAACATTCACAATACACACAAACGGCGGAAAACAAAAAAAGTTCGCCAATCTAAAAAACTTCGACGAAGAAAGTATAAAAAATAAATGTATCAAACAAATATAAAATTATTTGTTTGAAATTGAGATTTTTTCAATCTGCAAATGTGTAATAAAGATTGTGTGTTATGTGTTAAAATTCAATCTCATATTCAATTATCGGTTTTATGTTCTGTTTTATGTGTGAGAACAGCATTGATTTTAATCTACCGCATGTGGTCTTATTGTTGAAATCATATTTCATTAGCTTTAAATTTGTAGAGTCATACATTTGTGCCATTCTGTCACACGAGTTTATTTCCGCTATATTTTCTTGTTTCCATAAAAGCATGCATTTTGATAATTTTATTCGAATACCACCAAAGAATCGAATAAAATCTTCTTGTTTTGTCTCTGACCATCGTCCTTCTTCACAGCAATAAAATGCATTTTTCTTCTGTGCGAATGCGAATAATGGTATATTTTGTTTGTCTTCCAGTCGTTTGAATATTCCATCGAAGACATCAACCAACGAAGTTGCTTCAAATAAACGATCTGTGTCACATTTTAGTATTTCAATGTTTATTTCTGAAAAATTTACTTGTAATTTGTGATTTTCATTTAACCACTCGATTACATCTATCTTTTTCTTTCTCGAAGACAATTCTACATATTGTAGTTTTTCTTCTAGAATTTTATATCGGTTTCCAAGATCAATTAACATATGAAATAAAATTTTGTTTGATGGAGTCACAATGACATCGTCTCCAGTTTGTTTTTGTCGCGTTAACAATTCACATAATATTACATGTTTGTTTAGACTTGTATTGTTCTTGTAATCTTTCCCGCAGTGAATACACGATAAGCATGTTGCGTTTTGGATTGTTTTATGATTCATCTTATAGTATAAAACATAACGTATTTTATAATTCAATTTTATCTATTAGACACAAAAATAACCATTATAATATTTTATAATCAATATATAAGTATGACCGATACAAATAATTATGGTGGGTATGTTGTAAACAATCGACTTAAGGGTCCATTGTACAATAAGATACAGGGTTTGCCTATGTTTTATTATCGAAAGACTTCAAAGTTTGTTGGTGTTGGTTGTGAAAAAAAACCTGTTATTACACCTGTTGTTTCTTCTTCGACTCATCAGCTTGATTTAGTATCTGATCACTCTAAGCCAACTATACAAAAACCATGGAATCAAACAAGCGATCAGCTTGTTGCGAGTGTACAGCGTCGCGGTGGAGGTGTGCGAAATATTCCAGGCGGACAAACTCCAGGAGGCGTAGGTTGTGATATTAAGCATAATTCGTATGAGCGATATTTGAATAAACTCAAACGAAGGGGTCATGTCAAGGAATTGAAAAGTAATTCTTCTGTAAATTGTTGTGGATATTAACTTATTTGTTTCGTGTAAAAATAATATTAAGATATAATAGATATGACACGCCACCAAATGATTTTCACAACACATGATGTCATGAAACAGCCTTATATGCGAAACATCCCCGTCGTTGCTCCAGTATCCAGAAGCATTCCGCGTAGTGTTAGCTCGAATCCTGGTTCATTTTTAAGGGGGTTGGTTTTTCCATCTAAGGCTGGTTGTGGTTCTTGTGGGCGTTAAATTATTTTTACATAAATTGTAGAAATAATTTTGATTTTATTGTGTAGTTACCACATTCGTATAAAAACGTATATAGTATATTAAACAGATCATTATTATGTACAATATTCCAATTATATTGGATATAAATAATCTGTTTTTGTTATTTAATTCCATTTTAAGCATTTCCAGATTTGGATCTATAATTGTAAAATCATCGTTACATAATTCCTTTTCAAGTATTGATAAAAAACAACCATCAAAAATGTAAAACATACATGCAACAAAAACCAAAAATACCATTGTAAAAACACACATTAAATGTGGTGCAAATAATAGTATGAATACAAAATTTATAGGAGCAGACATATGAAATGTTCTGACAATTACCCCAATACTCTTCTGCGATAACCTTCCCTGTTTAGATTTATCAGCAACAACCAGAAGAAATTGTTTTAGTTGTTTTTTTAGTTTTTTCTTTATTTCAGTATAAAACATAACTAGTTTATTATTATAATAAAATTTAGGTTTATACACGAAAATAACATATTATATAATGTTAATTATGTCTAAAATAAATAAAAGACGTTTGAAGAGACCAGTTAAATCTGAAATATCCAAAAAATTATTGAAATACGAGGAAATGAATAAAAACAATGAACTTCAGTTATCCGCACTTTGGAAAAGTATAACTGGTAACTATTTGTTTTTTATAGCATTATTTTTCTGTTTGTATAAATTCAAGCAGAGCACGCAATATACATCATCTTATTTTATATTGGTCTTGTCATTTATATTTTCTAGTTTCCAGGGTTATTTCTCACATTACGTATCACATCATATAAATTTTACTGATTTTTATAAAAAATGCGATAATATTCTAACTAGAAATAAATATATAAATTATTGTTTAACTGCTGGTGTAGATTTTTTAGATTTTCATGATAAAATACATCATGATACTGGTATAAACAAGCAGATATTAAATATTTGTTATGAGTTTTTAAATAACGTTTATATGCAAGGATTAGGCGTTGTTATTATTATCAAATTTATTGATATACGTGTACTGCTTTTATGGGCGTTTATGTATGCGTCAGTTCATAACATAAACTATTTGTATTTGAAGCCAACAACGCACAAAGATCATCATTTAGATAATCACACTAATTATGGTCTAGACTTTGTTGATATTTTATTAAATACAAAATATGATTACAATGATATAGAACTACATAATCACGCTGGTATTAATCTTATTTTGATTGCGTATGTGATATGTTATTTTACAGATTAGCTTATTGTATTTTGAATGTGTTTGATTGGCGGATGTTTTCTGATGTATATTATTTTTAAATAATATATATATATATGTCTCGTAAAAACAAATATGTTTTACAAAAGGTTAATACATATGATGAAGCTTATAAAATAGGCAAAAAATATATAGATGATTTAACAACAAATACATCTGAAACATACAATGTAGATAAAAGTCTTTTATTACCTACAGAATTATCTAATCCTATTTGGGAAATATCTCTCGAATCACTCGGTAATACTTTAAAGTATATATTTGAATATTTACATCATCAGTGTTATATGTTGTGTATAAATAATAACGATGTTCTTTTATGCAAACTTTCAATGAATACTACCGCACCTGTCTTTCGTGAAAAGATTGAGCATAGTTTATCAAAACTACAAAAAAATAGGCGTTTGACTCCAGAGAAACGTTCGTTTATTAAAGAATCTTTGGCAAAAAATATTGATAGACTCCGTGTTATGCAATGTGTAGTTAAACCATTTTCAAACGATGATCAACTCGACAGCAATGAATATTTGGATCTGTTACGTGGTTTGAATTTACCAAATGGGGTATTCATATTGAATTTGACAGATGCTGTTATTTTAAGAAACATGGGTAAATCGCCGTTTGTTATGGTTACTGGTAAGGTTAGTGTCGGTGATTATGAATACAAGAAGCATTTACCTATTTTGAGTATGTCTGGACAAAGGACATATTTGGATATTCCAATGCCAAACTACGATGATGTTATGAGGGTTTTGAAAGATTCAACATTAAATCCAGTTAAATCAAAAAAGAGCATCTTAACGGGTTCAACTTATAAGGATATAGTCCGTTCAAATATGCATAAATCAACCAAAAAAACTATTGAAGACGATATGATAACTAGCTGGGATGATAAAAAAATCATAAAGGCTGTTTTTAGGGGTGGACCAACTGGATGTGGTTATACTGAAGATACCAACATGCGTATTAAATTAGCTATGATGTCATCTTCGTTAATCGACGTGCGATTGTCTAAACCAGAAGGGGCAACGACTATTGATACAAAGTCAATTAAATTTGACCCTGTTCATGGAATGGGAATAATGAATACAGGTATAAACTATAAAAGCAGTTTTCTTAATATGAAAGACCAGAGCAACTACAAGTATATTATTCATGTCGATGGAAACGTAAATGCGTATCGTCTTTTATCAACAATGACGACTGGGTCTCTTATTTTGCGTGTTATGAGCTCGTATACATCTTGGGTAGATCATATGATTAAACATAAAGTTCATTATATTCCTATAAAAGAAGATCTTTCTGATTTATTACATGTTATCAACTGGTGTAAGAACAACGATGACGAATGTCGAAAAATTGCACAAAATGGTTTGGATTTTGCTAGAAGTGTTTTGACTCGAGATTTTATACAGAAATATATGCAGACTATATTATGGACATTGTCTCCAAGTAACAAACCACCCATTATTGTAGAAAATGAAAGTGTAAAATTAGACTCAACCTCGAAGTCAAGTTCAAAAGAAGATTATCGCACATCTGATATTTCTGATGATTATATTGATTTCCCTATAGATAAAAAGAGATGTCCTCGTGGGTATTCAGCTAAGATACATCGTAACAAAAAAGTTTGTAAGAAAAATAAGACACGCAAGGAAAAATAATTGTTATTGTATACTTGCATCGTAATATGAATATTTTGTTATAATTATTAACATATAATATTATATATGTTAATAAAATTTTACGATTTGTATGTGAAACGTCATGACAATCATGCGTATATACCAATCAAAGATCATCCTTATTATAGATCTCTACTAACTAAGAATCAAGGTTTATATGAAGGTTATGTGATAAAATCCTTTTATCAGTATTCTAAACCAACAGGCAGATGGTGTGTTTTCTATGATTTGTATAAAAAAATAAAGGACCATGGCTATAATTTTTGTTGTGATCCTATTGTAATAAAACGTATTAATGGCATGTGGGTCTGTGTGCATGGGAAACATCGTATATGCATTCTCTATCATATTTTGGGTCCTTATGTTTTAATGAAAATCATAGATTCTATCTACGTTGGGTCTATTGGATATAATAAATCATATGATAATATTTTAACATTTTTATTATAATTTAAATTGTTACCTTTTCAAGACCAGGAAATTGCTCAATGCACAAATTAAGTTTAGCAATCTCTTCTGAAGCTAACATGTTTGAAGAGACAGCACGCTTTAAAAAGCAATATATCATGTATAATGCAGTGTTCTTGTCATTTACTGGTGAACGGCATAGAAGATAGTGGTGTTGCTCTGGGGTAAGTGGCTGTTGTTCGGTAGTAGAATCCATTTATATTTAAATATATTATTTTATCTTTAAATATGTTTATTTTTAAAGATATATTTTTCTTAAATTTTAATTTATTTTATAAAATTTGTTTATTTGGGCTGTTCTTCAGGTGTGAATATTTTCATACACTCCCAGATCTTAGCAGCTTCAACCAAAGAATATCCGCCTCTTTTATACACAACGTTTACTAACAAAACAAGTCCGTTAAGTGCATCAACCTGGTCCTTCGGGTTAATTGCTGCTACGAGTTCCATTGCCTTTTGCGAGTCCATTTATATACAAATATATTTTATCTCTTTAATATATTTATTTTTTATAATGATATAGAGTGTTTCCTAAATTTAATTTATGTCTGTTAAATTTAAAAATTATGTTTTGTTAAATGATCAATTTGTTATGTTTGATAATTTGTTAAGTGAATACAATTGGAGGTTGAATGAGAATTATATAGATCGTGTAGTGTATCTTAAGCCAGGTAATGAACTTGATACATTTGAGATTAAGATAGATTCTACTAATATATACGTGTCTGCTCCGATCAATAATTGCAACTTTCTGTATCGTGCTAAATTTACAGATTTTTTTTTGGCATTTGATTATGCAGAACGTCGTGTTTTAGATTTGGATTCAACGACCAGTTGATCCGAATCCGCCAACTCCTCTCTCCGTGGTCGCACCCAGGTCTTCCTTAGTTTCTACAATTTCTACGTATATAGGGCATAAAAAAGGAGAACATATTTGTAATAGACGATCGTGTGAGTATATATTGACTTTTCCTAGAACATCAAACATACCTATAAGATTTCCTCTGTATCCCGAATCAATTATACCAACCGAATTAGCAAGGCGTAGTTTTGTTTTGGATAAACTTGAACGAGGATACATGTAAAATCCAGTGTTAAAACGTTTATTGTTATCTAGAACCATTTCAGCTGCACATATGACTTTAAAATCAAGCTTATATGTTTTTGTAGTCTCGTCGATTTCATAATTTATTGGTGAAAAAATATCAAATCCTGCGTCGTATAGTGATTTACTCATCTTTGAATTATGGATTGATGCAACTTTAACATATTCCTGCTTTAGATTCTCATCTTCTACGAAAATTTTTAGCATCATGTATCTATCACAATTATCGAACTTATTCGACTCCATTTTCTTCTGTTAATAATAACTATATGTTTTTATATAATAAATTTTATTACATAAAAAATTATATCTTATTATCACAATGGCTACTTCTAATTTTGATTCAGATGTGTCTAATTATACAATTGAAGAATTAATGAAAATATCTGGTATTGTAACATTGAACGAAAAAGATATAGTATCGAAAACCGACGCTTTTATAGACAAATTTAAGGTTACAAAACCAAATATTTCTGATTTTTTTGTTGAAGTAAAGGAATTTTTATTAGATACAATTAATAAAAGGCCAGATAATGCATCTAAATTGCAAGTGAGACAGCCAGTTTCCATTTCTAATCTATCTAATGTCTCTCATGATCCTATTGTGCAAAAAGATATTGGTGTAAGAGATAGTTATCCAGTTTCTATCAAACAGGATGTACTCAACCCAAACTTAAAAAATACCATTACCAGGTTTGTTAATTTAGATAGTCGGTTTCGTCAATACACGGGTGGAATTGAGTCAATATCTTCTGAATATACATTGGATCTTTCTGATATGTTGCGTGATGTTCTTAGTATATGTTTGTATTCTTACCAGATACCATATTGTTGGTATACAATAAATGATACTAATAATATATTTTGGTTATTGACAACAAATGGTAAGCTATATTCAATTAAAATTTCGCCTGGTAATTATACTGCAGCCGAACTTACATTTGCATTAAATAAGAATCTTTCAGTCTATATAACTCCTGCTAAGCGCGGTTCTGTAGACGTTAGTAATGTAACATATGAACCGACGAATGGTAAGATGACATTTGATTTGTCTGGTTGTGAGCTTATCCACCCACACAATTCCAATAGTGATAAATTGTCTAAAATTATATTCTTTGATTTTGATAACCAGAACAATACTGATAAAAAAACGTATTTGAACAATACGCTTGGTTGGATTATGGGATTCCGTGTTGCAGAATTAACTAATCTATCTACATTGATTATTCAATCAACATCTATTGTTGACTTGAATGGTCCGAAATATTTGATTTTGGCTGTAGACGACTATAATCAAAATCATGTGAATAATAGGTTGGTTTCTATTACACAAACACCATCTGATATAAAAATGCCCAGTTATTTTTCATCAGACCTTCCAAAGTATAATGTTACACGTGCTGTTAATGATTTCTCTCTATCTGAAACAAATGGTTTGTTAGTGGCTGGTAAATTTAATACATCACAGGTTAAATATGCAAATGTTTATTATAACTCGAATTTTAGTGATGTTTCTGGTAATAAACCACCCAGGGCTTTGACACAATCACAGGTATATACGATAAATGAAATCAATAAAAATCGTGCTAGAAATACAAACTATCTAATGAAAGCACCTACAAATTCTGATATACTTGCGCTTATACCAGTCAAAACTTCTGGAACTGATGTAGGTCAGTTACTCGTGGATCTTACAAGTCCGCTACAAGAACACGTTCGGACTTACTTCGGCCCTGTTAATATAGATCGGATGTGCATTCGTTTATTAGACGATAGAGGTAATGTATTAAATATGAATGGAGCAGACTGGTGTGTTACGTTATTATGCGAGTGTTTGTATCAATATTAGTTGTTTTTATTTTTGTTTGCTATTTATATGTACGCGAATATACTTGAAAGTGTTGGTGATAATGGACCATATATAATGATATTGGCTTCGTTTAGTTTATTGTTTAGTAAACCACGGATGCTATTTTATTTTATAGTTGGTGTTTGCTTGAGTTTTATTGTGAATAATATTCTGAAAGGAGTTATAAAACAACCAAGACCCGAATTTAATACCAAGGCAGTTAGTATTGCTTTGCAAACTAACGCAATGCGTTATATTTTGGGTTACGATATATATGGTATGCCATCTGGACATGCTCAGACCTCCTTTTTTATTACAACATTCCTTTATCTGGTTACTAGAAATCTTTGGGTCGCTTTTGGTTTTTTGTTATTATCTTTTATAGTAATGTGTCAAAGAGTAATTTATAATGAACATACAATATCACAAGTATTTGTTGGAGCTGTTATTGGTGTTTTATTTGGTTTTTTTATATATAATATAGGAATGAGTAGTTTTGTTTAGATTCAGACTTATGTATTTACTTGAAATATATATATTTTAAATAATATATATATTATGGGTGCCGGCGTTTTACCTGTTGCGTTACATAAAAACAAATTGTATTGTTTATTTGGTAAGGAGAATAAGTTTGAAGATACTGCACCAGGTTTCTCTGACTTTGGTGGCGGAGAGGACTTCGATGAGACTTTTTTAGAAACTGCCGTACGAGAGGCACGCGAGGAAACAACTGGATTCTTGGGGTCTGAAAAGGATATACGAAAAATATTGATGAAAGCTGGTCAGTATCATATTGATCTGACAGAAAAATATCGTATGTTTATTTTGCCTATAAACTATGATCCAATGTTAGAAGTGTATTATAATAATAACCAGAAATTTATACAATCACGTTTAGGTGATAATATTATAAAAAAAAGCAAGATATTCGAAAAATCAGAAATACGTTGGGTCTGTATTGATGATTTATTAAAGATGCGTAGTCAATTTCGTTTCTTTTTTCGCGATGTTCTTGATCTTTTAATATCAAAAAAATCTGATATATATAGAATTACGAAATCAGTTATGTCTAGGAAAACACGTAAGAATCGCATGTGAATATATTTATTTGATATTTTATTATATAAAGATTCAATTTGTTTTTATAAATGACTATAAATAAGTTTTTTATTTTTGCAGATAGATGTTCAGGTACACATTTTTTAGAACAGGCTTTTTTTGAAAATTTCCATATTGATTATTTATCTAAAAATCATGTTAGACGACATTTTTTTGGTCATGAAGACGATGTGTATACGGAAGAAGAAATTGAAACAACTTTGTTTGTTTGTTTGGTTCGTGACCCAGTTGAATGGATTGATAGTATGTATAGATCACAATATCATGTACCAATAGAAAATGGTAAAAGTATAGATAATTTTTTGAACAATGAATGGTATAGTGTATATGATCCATTATACAATATAAACGAAATTCCAGAAGACCGACATTTGATTACCAAAGAAAGATATAAAAATATTTTTGAAATGAGAAGAGTGAAACAAGATTATCTGTTGAATAAATTGAAACATCGTGTGAAACATTCGATTATAATCAGATATGAAGATTTACGAGATGATTATAAAAATACATTAGATTTCATTAGATATAGATACTTATTGGATGTTAAAAGTAGTGATTACAAACCTATTATTAAATATAAGGGACAAGGAGATACCTTATATTGTAAAAAGGACGTATCATTGTCTGTGGATGCAATAAATTTAATCAAACGGAGTATCGATGTGAATCAAGAACGATTCTTGGGATATAATATATAAATAAAAATGATTTAATTTATATAATTATTTTTATTGTAAAAAACACTCACACAAGTATTATGACTAGTCTTTGTCTCTTCGATTCGTCTGCTGTTATTGTTAATAATAAACAAAAAATCAAACATGTTTGCGACTTGAGCGGTTGCAGTAAAAAGCTGACGTTAGTTGATGTTCATCTCGTATGTAAATGCAGTAAACGTTTTTGTGATCAGCATCGGTCTTTTGATTTGCATAATTGTGATTTTGTTTATCAGAGAGAAGAGAAGTCGTTTCAGCAAATGAGATGTGTTCGCCCAAAAGTGGAAATCATATGAATTATTATGTTGGTTTTATATATACATGCGTTCAACCCAAGTTATAGGGTTTATGTTTGTTAGTAGTGTTATAATTCACTTTTTTTTGATGAGCACGATTATGGTCGATCGTTTTGCCGATTTTACATTCAATAAATCGAAGTTGTATATGTCCGTTATAATGGGGTTATTCATGGCTGGTGTAGAAGTTATTATGCATGATCATCAATATGGTGTTTTTAGTCAAAAATTGTATTTGGGTCTTGTTGTATTATTATCATTTTTTATTTATGTTTATCGAAAGCAGGTATCAGTTGATGACAAGCAATATTTAGAAGAGATGATTGAACATCATTCAATGGCTGTTTTGACAAGTCGACAAATAATTGAAAAAACAGATGATTATAAGGTAAGCAAAATAGCTAAGGATATATTACGAAGACAAAATGATGAAATCGTAGCGATTCGCGCTATTATTCAACATTTGGATAAGTAAAGTACATGTTTGCTTCTTCAAATTCTATAATGACATTTGGTTTACTATCCCATTCACTATAAGCTTTAGCTTTGGTTGTTGGTCTTTCAAGCGCTAGCAATTGTTCGAGTGCTTTCATTCTTCTCTCGAGTGGTTTTAGTTTGTTGCTAAGTTGTCTTGATAAATGTTTCCATCTCCATTCAAATTGAAGAGCTGCCTGCCAGTCAGGGAAGCCTTCGACATGACATGCGCGTATCCATGTTTCCCCCTTATTTACTTTTGCGCTTGTTGCGAAAGCACCCCCTTTGATTTCTTTATTGTGTTGACGAAGACGGCGATCTAGATCGATGGTTGCTCCTACATATGTCGCATTATCGCTTGATAATAATAAATATACAAATGACATTTACTATAGTCTATATATAATCTTTAACATTGAATACAATTTAAAAATTATATTGTTTATTATATATGACAAAAGTTGCATTTTTAACAGGAATAACAGGTCAAGATGGATCTTATCTTGCTGAACTTCTCTTGAGCAAAGGTTACCATGTGTGGGGTATTATTCGTCGTTCCTCTAATATTAATACGCAGCGTATTGAGCATATATTTGACCAGTTGACTTTAAAGTATGGAGATCTAACAGACAGCACAAACCTCTCTTCTATATTACTAGAAATCAAGAGCACATACCCAACTATCGAGAGACTAGAGGTGTATAACTTAGGAGCAATGAGCCATGTTAAGGTTTCATTTGAGATCCCTGTTTATACATGCGACGTTGATGCCGTAGGCACATTGAGATTACTCGAAGCTATTCGAAACTGCGGTATCGAGTCGAGTAAAATACGTTTCTACCAGGCATCTACTTCCGAAATGTACGGCAAGGTTGTTGAGGTTCCTCAGACTGAAAAAACCCCCTTTTACCCTAGATCACCATATGGCGTAGCAAAATTGTATAGTCATTGGATCACAAAGAATTATCGCGAATCTTATGGGTTGTATGCCTGTTCTGGTATTCTCTTCAATCACGAGAGTCCGCGACGTGGACACAACTTTGTAACTAGAAAAATTACAATTGCTCTAGGGAATATTGTAAAGGGTACACAAGATAAGCTTGTATTAGGCAATATAAACTCGCTAAGAGACTGGGGACATGCGAGAGACTACGTAGAAGGTATGTATTTAATGTTACAGCAAGAAAATCCAGATGATTATGTGCTATCAACTAACGAGTATCATAGTGTTCGCGAATTTATTGAAATCGCATTTGAAATCAAGGGTTATAATATAAAATGGAAAAACACTGGGATTGATGAAATTGGATATGACGAATATACAGGAAGAGAATTGATATTTATTTCAGAAAAATATTTTCGACTTGCCGAAGTTGATGAATTACTAGGTGATAGTACAAAAGCTAGAACTTGCCTAGGTTGGGCTCCAAATTGTGATTTCAAGGATCTCGTTAAGGAAATGGTAGACGCAGATTGTTCATAAAAAAATGATAAATATTATTATATTCAGTATAGTATATAATAATGGAAAAAAAAATAAGAACATTGTCTGAAGAATTTCATTCATTGTCCCCTAAATCACAGAATATGGTGAAATTTCATACAACTCATTCGCCCACTTCAAAGTATAAAAAAGAGTATACTAGCATGGACAAATATAACGAATCAAACCCAACTGAGAGAGCTATAATGGAGCAATATGGCCTGGTAGTGATTCCTTTTCGTAATCGCATATTCGATGTTAATAAAACTATTGTGAAATCTAATCTTACAAAAAAGCTAGAAACTAAATAACGTGTAGTATCTCAAATTTTATTAACTAAAATTTTGATGTTTATCGCAAAAAACTTATCAATTTTCCATAACCAAATACTTACAATTCTTTAAAATAATTTAAACATATGTAATATATTTAATATATAAATGAAATCTGCAATTGTATATCTTTTAAGAAGTACATTATCAGACACAAATGATATTATTAAATCAATTAATAGTTTATATACACATTTTATTTTACGTTACGATTATCCTATATATATATTTATTGAAGATAGTTTTAAACAAGAATGGATAAATTTAATTTATTCATCAATAACTATTAAACAAAATATATTTTTTCAAAATATTAAATTTGATATTCCACAATTTTTTTCCGAGCAAAATATTAATGTTCCGACGTATATGATAACTCACAATGGAGGACAAAGGTGGCCAATTGGTTATCGACATATGTGTCGTTTTTGGTCTGGTAGTTTTTTAGAAAATGAGATTATAAAAAAATATGACTATATATGGCGTATGGATAGTGATGCATATATAACTTCACCTATTACATTTGACGTATTTCTTACTATGTATAATAATAATATAGATTATGCATATTCAAGTATATGTAATGATGAATACGAAGTATGTGAAGGTCTTTACGAATTTAGTGAACAATATTTCAAAAATAATGTATTTAATTGGAAACGTTATTTAATGTATACAACGCATGTTGAAATTTTTAATATTAAACGTTTCCAGCAGAGCGATTATATTAATTTTTTTAATGCTCTAGATAATACAACTGGATTTTATCTTAAACGATGGGGAGATGCGCCTATAAGGTATATTGCAATAACAAATATGCAATTTAATACTAATAAACTTAACATTGATTATATTCATGGAAATGATGGTTCTGGACGCAGAGAACAAGAAATAAATGAGAACAAGAAATAAACAAATTATTTAAAAATACATATTTTATATATAATCAAACGAATACATCATTTTTGAAAAAAATTTTATAAAAATAATATATTTGGTTTTTGGGAATGTCTATCTAATAAACCTCAAAATATATTATTCAAAATGTCAATGTTTGATAATTTGTTTTGTCTATAAACATCTCTCTTGCAATTTTTTTTATAATCTTGTTATCGTTATTATCAATATTATGAATACCTTTTCCACCAATTGATTCTGCAACTATTTTCAAATACTGATCAGAATGTACAGAATCACTCTTAACACATTCCGGATGTTTCTCCTTGAACAAATGAAAATTTCTACAATTACGGAAGGCAATATCCTTTATACTTTTTTTGAGTCGCTTGTTATCTGCATGCTCCTTCGTCCACACATCATTTTCTTTGATGTATATTATCTCTCGTTTTAGATCTGCACAATGGATTGGTCGGGAATATACATCCATAAGTTTTAATTTTCCTATAATAATATTTGATATTCCTTCGACATATCCTAATTTTCCAACACTTTCCAAATCACCCAAATTCAATTCAATAGAGTTTACAAAATCTGACAAATTTGCCGCGTTTTTACACTTCTCATTGAGAAAAAATTGAAGGTTAAATGAGTTTTTGTTATTTGATATCATCGTATTATTATGTGTATGGCTAATTGTTGGTTTATCACGACATACCTCAATCAACGTCTTATTTTGTTCTATAAGGAGTTCTTTGAATTCAGCATTTTGTTGAATCAAAAATGATACAATATCATCCGATTTTTTATTTAATCGTTTTTTATCGGTGTTTTCTTGTTTTCCACACAACTTACTATGTTTCCATAAACCATCACGATTCTTATATTTTTTTCCACAATCGACGCAATCATACTTTCCTGTTTCCATGTCGTTTCCTGTGACACGAAGTAGGTGTTTCTTGGTCTTGTTGTGTTTATTAAGATTATAATTAGAAGACGAAACATAGTTGCATAATTTACATGAGAAACCTGCTACATTTTCAACGTTTTCTGTTTCCAATGTTTCCATTATATGGAAACAGAAAAGTATCTAAGTAATAATACGTGGTTTTATAGATAGACGAATAAGTTTTGTAATATTATTTTTAGAAAATTACATATTTGTTATGTAATATTGTTTGTATACTTAAAAATATATAAACTTTATGATGTTACTACTTTTATGTTTCCTATAAAAATATGCTAACAATAATTTATAATAAATTAAATTATTGTTATTGTTTATCATTATAAAATATAACATGTATTTTCAAACTACTTTTTTGTTTCCAAAATGTTTCCAATTTTCGAAATGGTCTTAAATATAGTTTGTTATTATATTATTATGTTATCATATATGATATGAAATTTATATACTAATTATATATACTACTTTTCCTAGTTTTTGTTTCCTTGATTTTGGAAACCGAAAAGTAGCAACAAACACTGCAAAAAGTTGGGTGGATAATTTTATGCTAACAAAATGAAATTTTATCAAAAAATCTCCTTACGCTAATTTTTTTCTCAGTAACAAATGTTAAAAATCTCCAAGACCTTTCTCGAAAAAAAAAAAATGGACAAAAAATGTCCATTTTTTGAAAAAAACAAAAACACTTTTGAAAATCGTGAATTATTTGATATGTCCGTATTTTGTATATTAATCTATCGACAAAATAATTAGAGGATTTTTTTATGTAAATGTATGTCAGAAATAAATTATGTATGTTCATTAGGTTCGTCGTGTCATAGTTCTCAAATACTTAAACGAAATAAACACAAAGTCTGTTCTTACCCCTTTGATTGGACTTTTTCAAATTTTGAAACTATTATAGATTGTTTAAAAGATAATTTTGAGGTTTTTCTTGATAAATCATATTATATTAATATATCACACAAAAAGTGTGGACATTCGAAGTATCATGGTCAGATGTGGTGGCATCATAATCCGTTGATAAATACAAATCACTATAATTATTACGTAAGATGTGTTGAAAGGTTCAACGTTTTACTTACAAAACAACAACATAAGTTATTTATTATCACATTTCTTAATATTGATTATGATAAAATTGAAAATAATATTATACATGATATTATTGAATTCAATAATATTTTTTCAAAATATACTTCTAATTATACACTATTAGTCATTTTGCATGTTCCATTCAAGATTTTAACAAATTACCATAGATTTACATATCATGATAATATTCATTTTTTAGAGTTGTATACTTTATCAAGTAGTTGTGGTTTAAAATTTATAAATGATAATGATAATATATATTTAGATAATATCATAAATTCAAAATATAATTTTAAAAATTAAATTTAACATCTTTTGTAGATTTTATTTGATAATATTTTAATAATTAAATTGCACGTATTTACATTTTTTATTATGCATTTCGCGTCGATTTAAATATTCAATTGTCTAAAATTTACTAACAACGTAATATATTGGTTATATATGAAACTAACCCTATTTTTTGTTTCACATATTTATCTTTTATAAATGGTCTCCAGACACGAAGTTTATAAATCCTCTCTATTTCATTCCAAATATGGTCAACTGGATTATCGCTGTCGTTGTAATTTAAAAAAAGCTGAATTGCTTTTGAACTGATCCACATTGCATGTGTTCCCCATGAGCCGATAATTGGACCACCTATATCTGTTGAGTTATAAGTTATTCCTATATACATTATATCATAATTGTGTTTGTTTTTTCTAATAATTTCGATAAATGAATCGTCTATTATCTCACAATCGTCTTCAAATATTAATAGGTCATCGCCATGGGGTATTTGTTTATATACATTAGTATGACTAGCAAGACACCCAGATTCACCATTGCCTTTTATAACAACGGCTTCGTATATAATTGAATTGCATAGCTCAACTATTTTATTTACTAAATCTTCTCTTTCTGTAGCACTAGATACATGGATGATATATGAATGTGTTTTATTTGTTATAAGTTGGTTGTTTTTTATTTTTTCATATAACTTATACAAACCTATCATTCTCTGATACTTGTTTGTAGTAAAATTATTGGTTTCCTCTTTAGGATGAAGCCGAATAATACTTGACAATGTCTGACGTTTAACATTATTAAATTTACGTTGTTTTATATCAAATATAGGTTTCCATTTTCTCCATGGTCCTAAGATGCTAATTGCATTCAAAAATTCTGCTTTGTCCATATTACCATATTGTAGAGACTCATTGAACATATAATTAGATGTTCTATGAAAACATAGTTGATGTTCAAATTTTTCATATTTATTTGTATCACTTATTTTACAAACATCGTCATTAGTTAAACCACAAGCCTTCAATCTTATTTGTGGTATAGTTATGTATTGTGTTCCATCACTTATATTATTCACAATATCATAATACATTGAATCAGTAAAAAATGAATTTGAATCTAAAACAAAAATCCATTCATATAGATTGTTAAGTTTACCTTGTAGTATACAATAATTTCTACAAGTATTGATATCTATAAAAAATTTATTAATATTATTCATCAATAAAGACAAAAAATCAAATTCTTTCAAAGATAATTCACCTGTTTGCGTATACTTATCAATCAAACTAATAATCAAATCTTCATGTTCTAGTTCAGGAAGTTCACTAGCTATAAAAGGAATGTCGATATATTTTACTTGTTTTTGTTCTAACAAATCAATAATCATTTTTTTTTTATCTATATCTATAATTTTATTCAAAACAAACAATTTGTCAGTATCAGTAAATTGTGATTCATTGTCAAGAGTAAATTTTAGATTTTCGTATGTTTGGTTTTCACCATGTATTTGTTCAATATTGTTACCCAAGATTCGTATAATAATATTCTTCTTTTTATTTGTAATTGACTCTATTTTTGGTAAATCACTATACTTGTCAAGTAAATCTTTATATAAATGAATTAATGTTTGTTTAACAAGTAGTAAATCAACATTTTCAAACAATCTTTTGTCATAATAATATTGTAAAATCTGTTTATAGTTATCTTTTTCAATATCAACTACAAGTATATCTTTTTTTCGTTCTATGTCATTTGAATATACAGGTGTTTTTCTTATTTTTTGTCTTATTTGTTCTCTATATTCAGGTATTTCATCTTTAAACCATGAAGTACCATATCTAATAGAATTGTCCTTGTTATATACAACGACACTTTCATCTAGTTTTTTATGACGTTTATCACATTGTTCTAGACAGCAATACGATTCAACCAGATCAGTTGAACAATTGAAAAAATTTAAACTTGTATCTAAGAAATCCGATATGTTGATATTCTTTAAATATTTAGCTTTCATTACTCTCAAATGCCCTGCTAACCATTCACTATACCTATATAACTTATTTTTTACAACATAATTGTCGTAATCATTTTTAGGATACATATAATTTTTATAACTATTTTTTATTTTTCCATGTTCGTAAGTTGATTCTAACCCATAGGTAATATCAACATCATTTATTTTCATAAAATATGCAATATATTTCAAACAAAACTTATGATATAGCCAATCATCACCATCCAATAAAACACAAATCTCATCATCTCTACATGACATATATGCTTGATACCTATTAAATGCCTGACCATATTTAACATCATTTTGTATATAGGTGACTTTTTCCTTACATTTTTCGGTTAGTTTTAAAAACATTTCATGTGTTTTGTCTGATGAATTATCATTAATATAAATAATCCGCCATTTTGTATAAGTTTGTTCAATGATTGAATTTAAATTCCTTACTATCCAATCTTCACAATTATACGAAGGAATTATAAATACGAATTCTAGTCTAGGTTCATTTAACTTATGATAGCTTGATAAATTTATAGCCCTTTCTGTATAAAACATATTTTTATTTTGTCTGTTTTTATTTATAGAATCATCATCATATATTTCGGGTATGAGCAATTGTTCACCAGACACAATATAAAAGTTAAACGCCGTTGAATTTTTAATAACATTAAAACCTTGATCAATAGTATAATCATTGTCGATAAACCATTGTGTTCCTAATTTAACAACAAACTCTCTGAATTTTCGATTACAGATGTATCCATAACATCCGTAAAATAAACCGAGTGTCTCATTATTTGGAAGCTTAAATAAAACATCATATGACGTTTGTAGTTGTTTATTTATTTGTGTATTTTGATTATTATAACCAAGATACAATACATCAAAATTGCAATTGCTAATATCACTATTTATTTTCTCTGTTATATTAAAAAAATCATTGTGTAAATATATATCATCCTCTAAAACACCCACACGATCTTCTTTAAGGGTATTAATATGTTTAAATAACTCTATTGTTGAAAATATAATTCCTATAGCCGAAATATTATTTATAGAAGGGTTTTGTTTTTTTTCTTGTAGTATATATTTCATCGAATATAAATTGAATGCATCTTTGACTTCTGTATATGTTTCGTCATATGCTTCAAAAAAGTCACATGTTTTGTTTATATGAGTCAATTGCTCTTTCAATAATATACGTCTATCTATACGATATTCTTGACTTATACAAAAAAAAGGAGGTTCCATTTCTATTATATTTAATATAGATAAATATATACAAAAATAAACTTGTGTATATTTATATTATATGTGTGGAATTGCTGGTGTAGTAACAAACATTTTAAATACTCATGAATTGATAATGTATGGATTAAGGCAATTACAGAATCGTGGTTATGATTCAGCAGGTATTTGTACATTAAATGATCAAAAGTTTAATATTAACAAATATGCGTCAAATAATGAAAATGCTCTAATAATGCTAGATAGAACAAATGAATTACATAAAAACTCAACTATTGGTATAGGTCATACAAGATGGGCTACTCATGGAGGTAAAACTGATGAAAATTCGCATCCACATGTTAGTAGTGATAAAAAATTTGCATTAGTTCACAATGGTATAATTGAAAATTACAAAGAGTTAAAAGCTATGCTGATTGACCAAGAATATACATTTTCTTCTGAAACTGATTCAGAAGTTGTTGTTAATTTGTTAGCATATAATTATAAACAAACTAAGGACGTAATTGAAAGTATAAATCTTACTATTGGTATGTTGCATGGTACATGGGGTCTTGCTATTCTATGTCTAGATAAGCCAGAAGAAATTTACTGCACTCGAAATGGAAGCCCATTGCTTGTCGGTCAGACTGATAACTATGCAATGATTGTTTCTGAACAAACTGCTTTTACTAATCTTATAACTGAATATATCGTTCTTAAAAATATGGATATATGTGTAATAAAAAATAAAAAATCAGTAATCACTATTGAAACAAGACACATTTACAAATTAAGTAAAAAAAGCCATATAGAGTCTTATGAAACGTCAGATCCATATCCTCATTGGACATTGAAAGAAATATATGAACAAACTGAAAGTGTAAAACGTGCTACTGGATATAAAGGAAGAATATTATCTGCTTCTTCGGTGAAAATCGGGGGGTTTGATTTACATATTGATGAATTGAATAATCTTGATAATTTGATACTTCTAGGTTGCGGAACGTCATATAACGCATGTATGTTCGGACTGCATTATTTCAAGGATTTGTGTGATTTTAATTGTATACATGTAATTGATGGTGCAGATTTTAATATAAGTGATGTTCCAAGAATTGGCAGGACAGGTTTAGTTCTTCTCTCTCAGTCTGGCGAGACTAAGGATCTTCATCGTTGCATTACAATTGCAAAACAAAACTCATTATTTACTATTGGAGTTGTTAATGTTGTCGATTCACTCATATCGAGAGAAGTGGATTGTGGTTGCTATTTAAATGCAGGCAGGGAGGTTGGTGTCGCATCTACAAAATCGTTTACTTCTCAGTGTATTGTTTTGTCGTTGATTGCCATTTGGTTCTCTCAACAACGCAATCTTTGTTTCTATAAGAGATTGCAATATTTACAAGATCTAGAGCAGCTAAGCAGTGACGTTTCCGCACTCTTATCATCATTAGAAAACGACCTCGAGAGAATAATACCATTGTTTGACAATCAAACAAGCTGCTTCGTGCTTGGTAAAGGTCAAAGTGAATCTATTGCACATGAAGGATCACTCAAAATAAAGGAGATTTCTTATATTCATTGCGAAGGATATTCCACCTCTAGCTTGAAACACGGACCTTTCGCATTATTATGCGACAAATTCCCTGTTATTTTAATTGCGCCAGACGATGACCATTTTGTAAAGAATGAAAACGCCTATAATGAAATTAAATCGAGAAATGCTAATGTGATTTGGATAACAGATAAAGATATGAAAAATATGAAAAATGTTATCAAAATACCGACAAATAAAACATATAATAGTTTATTGAGTGTGATACCTCTACAGATGTTAGCTTATAAGCTGTCGGTTAGTAAGGGAATAAACCCAGATATGCCGAAAAACCTAGCAAAGGTTGTTACTGTAGAGTAAATTTTATATTTTTTGTATATACTTATACACAAAAAATACTTGAATATGGTGTTTAGAATAACCAATGGATTTTTAACGACGCTTCCTAGTTTTCTTATTCTTATTTTTTCTAGCACTTTCACTTTTTTTACCCTTTCTAATTCGGCAGTGTCTTGTACATTTGCGTTTCTTATTTGTCATTCGTGTTTTGTTTTTACGAACTGCACCACCCTCCATCTCAGAAATACCCTCCATAGAATTTACACCTCTAGTATTATATTTTTGTCCAAAAGATGGTCGAGATGGAGGTAAACTATCCGGGCTATTCTGAGATTGTCCCTCTTCTGGCGAACCATGAGGAGTTGGCGTCTGAGAACCTGGAACAAAATCCCCAGAATTACCACTAGCATAATTATCCATAGGCTGAGACTGAGAATTGTCATTGACCAAATTACCATGGAGTTCCCAATCACCAACACCATCATTATGATCCATAGCATCACCTTGAGATCTATTATTTCCAGCAAAAGGACTGGCAACAGGACTAGCAGCAACTTGTACTGCGGCATTAGAAGCAGTAATCATATCTCGTATATAAATCATTTGATCATTAGCATTATTATTATCTTCAGCCGTCCGATAATAAGCATTAGCAACATCCATAGATTTACTGGCACTTTCATCATGATTAGCAGCAGCAACAGCAGCAGCATGATCAAAACGTGCAGCAGCAGCAGCAGCAGCAGCAGCAGCAGCAGCAACCGGCAAAGTAGGAGGCGGCAAATCATCAGTTGGATTTAGAAGAATATCATCTAATCTTTTAGCATTTCTAGAATTCTCTTTAGATATACGTTCACTTTCTTTGGCATAACGAACAGCTTTCGAAACTCGTTCACTAGCTACAAAAGCGGCAGCCTCATAAAGTGCAACTTTATCATTAACATAGCTTTCTAAAATATTTGTAATAACTGCAAATAAATTCGCATCAGTATAATCTGGTTTCGCATATAAGTAATATGTAACTTCATCATAAATACAACCATAAGCATAACTAGAATTTACATCTCCCGTAAAAAATAAATCTGTTTTTTGAGTTAACGAGTCATCAGGTATTACATCTTCAAAGAAGTCTGTAACGCCTAATCGTTTTATTATACTAGAATAAATACTATTACATCTTTCTTCCAAATCTTTAATTGCATCGTCCAAATCATATTTAATTTTATTATTTGTTCCTCCAACTAATACCTGACGTGACATAGTCTTATTCTTTCGTTTATCTGTTTTTTTGTGTTTAGTAGCCTTACCTCCTCCAGCAGCACCAGTTTGCATTATACATATTTCGCGCAGGTTTTTATTATTGGCATGAATATTTCCTCCGTCTGCGATACAAACTCGCTTCTTGGTGGTAATAAACATGTTTTGGTCATCTTTGTTTTTATTAAATAGAATTATAGGAGCGTATTGTTTCAATGATACATGATCATCTTCCTCAAATTTATAATCTGCTGGTTTACTAGAGATAAAATTGTATACCTTATCTAAAAATTCACTCATTTTATTTATCAATAATTGAATAAAAACTTCGCGGTTAGAATAGACCTTTAAATCACCAGTAAAATAAATATCTTCTTTTCCATCTTTCATTTTATTAAGAAGTCTAATTTGTTCATTATATTCCTTCATGATTGCGTCACGTTCTTTTTCAATTAATTCTTTATAATTAATAGGTTCAGGTGTCCAGTGATAAACTCCTGTCACCTTAGCACCATTTTCTAATTCATTTGTATTAAAAACGAAACTCACACCAAAAACAAGACAATAGAGTGAAGTAAACATGTCGCATGTAAACAAACAAAGTATATCCCTTGACCCAGTTTCTTGAAGATATAACCAATATAACATATAAAAAAACGCAAGTGATTTGTCTCCCAATGATTTGTAATATACAAGTGCTTTTTTTTTTCCTATGGGGGTGCTAGAAAGTTTAATTAATGCGTTTTTTTTAACATTTCCCAACGCAAGTTCTTGCTTTATATTTTGACCTGTTGTATCTGGAGTTGTAGGATAAGAAACACCTGCTAATTTCATAACGAAAGAAGTTCCTTCTCTCTTTATATTACTATCATCATAACCAAGAAGACTCATTATATCCTCATTAATATCACAATTCTGTGGAAATGTGTTGTTGAGTGTTGTTTCACCTGGGCCAGTATCAATGAAACTTCCGATTGTACTTATTAGGGGTGTTACAGGATTTTTCCGAAGTATTTTATCGGGATGGGCGCCACAATCAAGTAATGCTTTTGTACAACTAATATTTGAAACATAATCTGATTTACCCTTTACTCTATGGTACATAGTTCTTCGCGCTTCGCCTGTTTCAATAAGGGCATCTAATCTTTTTTTCATATGTGTTTTTATAACATCTGCATTAACATCATCACGAGGATGATATATATCTTTTGATAGTTGGGTTGATATTCCATCTTTTACAGAATCAGCTGCATTTATAATTTCAAAAATTTCTTTAACATTAACACCTCCAAAATTTTTTTTTAGTCGTATATTGAATCCATCTGACAACCTCTTTTCTATAATTTCTTTTGTAAGTGTAAGTGGTGTTCCTACACCATGACTAATTGTTAAGCCACTCATAATATAAGAAAATATTAATTTACTGGATGGACCAGTTAATGAATATATTATCAAAAAACTACTAAAGTAATATGATAAAAATAAAAAAATATAAACAAAGTATGGTTTGGTTATATATACAAAATTAATTACAAATAAACACTATAAACAAATTTTCTTACTGGTTAACTGACATCATCGGGTTGTTGGTCCAGATAACGATATACCTGCCCATATACCGGGAGAATTGTATGTCATACATATACCTTCCGGTAACGATCCTGATCACCTCGTCGAAGTTAATCGAAATGGTGTCCAAGGGTTGCATAACAGAGTGTTCCGACATCTCGGACAAATAACGGCTATAGTATTGAGCTGTAGACATGTTGCAGTTGTTAAACTTGAGTGTATATAGATGAATACAGAAAAAAGCATTCAATTTTTTGTTGAATAGATTGCAAATAAATCAGTATAGAACGTAATCGTTATAAAAATAAATCATATATATATAATATTAATGGACGACTTAAATTTAGATATACGAAATTACACAATCGAAGATTTGGAGGGATTGTTCTCTCTGAACACCTTTGAAAAATATAGGCGAGAAGATATAGAGAAGAAAGAACTAGATTTGATAAATAAGACGATATCAGTGTCAAACAAGGAAACCAAGAAACAAATGCTGGATTTTATAAAAACAGCAAAGGAGATATTGATCAAGGAGAAATGTAAACCCGATAAAGCCAATAGTGACAAGGTGATGCCCAAACAAAAAGAGGACACAGGTTATTTTACGGGTACATTTAACCCAATTGAAAAACGGATAGTTAACAAGACATTGTGTGTAGACACGTTGTTTAGATCTAACTATTTCAATACAAACGCAAGTGATTTCGTATATTCTTTACCAGAACCAATTACAGATGTAGTTTCAATACAAGTTGCCGCATGTGAAATTGCTTACATGTGGCATTTTGTTTCGGAAGAACGTAAAAATAACACGTTTATTGTTAGAATAACTAATGCCATATCAGGAGTTTTTGGAACAGATGAGGGAACTATTAAATTTAAACCAGATACATCATTTGATAAGCGAAAATTCACATCACATAAATTTACTATAAAAATACCAGACGGAAATTATTTATCTGATAATTTTGTAACTACTATAAATAATACTTTTTGGAATACTATTGTAGACGATAGTGGAAATGAAACAAATGCACTTAGTTATATTAGATGTGAAATTTTACCTACAAATGCTAAAACAATTTTTAGAGCAAACACATTTTACGATCCGGTACATAATTCTATGAAACCGCCAGCCCCATACGATACAACATATGGTTTAACATATGCATATTACTCTCCTGATTTTTCATTTTCATTAGATTTTAGAAATTATGATGAACCTACAAGACCAATTTATCGAAATCTTGGATGGAACCTTGGTTTTAGAAAGGAATATTATAATGTAGACAAAAATAGTGTTTACTTCTCTCCGAATTCTCAAGTTGTATTGTATAAAAGTACTTCTGATATAGATAAAAATACGAATTATGTAACAAATAGAGGTTATTTAAGCAGCGAGTCTTCTTATGGTTGTTTACACGACAATTACATATATCTTGAAATAGATGATTATCATAATAACTTTGCTTCCGACATTGTTGTTGCTATGGATAATAACTCTTCTTATTTAGGAAAAAATACAATGGCTAGAATACAACTAAGGAGTAATTTTTATACAATTATCTGTGAAAATGGATCAGACAAGACATTTAAAAAGAGAGAATACTATGGTCCTATTAAATTGGAGAAGTTAAATATTAGGTTATTGGACAGGTTTGGTAAACCTTTATCTTTAGCACAAAATGATTATTCCTTTGTATTAGATATTAAACAATATAAGTGAGGGTATAAGTGTAATTTATATTTGTCATTATTATACAAATAATGTCATCAAACATCTTTTTCAAGTTTGATAACTTTAATAACTTATATATTAACGGATCAACGTTTGATATACAAGCTAACGTAGACAATTTGCAAGTACAACTAAACACAAATATTGATTGTGTTGCATATATTGATGTTTCTTTGCATTATTTCAATAACGTATTTAGTTATGCTGTAACAAATACCACTTCTACCACTGACATATCGGCTATAATATTTAATGGTGGTCCTGATGACATTAGATATTATGTTGATTTCAAAAGACCATATGATATTTCAAAAAATACCTATACAGATATATCAGGTGACACATGGCATAATGTATTCACATGGTTTAATCCCGCTTATGCAAGATGTCCTCCAAGGAGTATGAAAACAAATGATATAACAATAGAGAATAGTATTGTACATAGTGCATATCCAATAAATGGTAATATTGTTCCGAGAATAATAGCAAGAGATACCAATCAAAATATCACTGAAACTGGTGAGATAATAGTAGGAAAGGATGATCAAGTTTATATGGAACGCGAGAATACAATTACACGTAATGGAAAAGATTACTATGCAAATTGTTTGCTTCTTAGGACAAAAGAAGTAGGTATAATACCAGTTAATTTGTTTGTTCCTGTGGTAAGTATAACTAATTCTATAGAATTATCGTATTTTAATGAGAGTAATACGGAAAATGATAAAATTCAGAGAATATTGTCAAGTGATCGGGTAATCGATGAATACATTCGATATTTATCGTATTGTCTTACAGATAATCCAAATAATGTCGGTCTGATATCAAACTATTATGAAATTCAAAAACAACTTAGTGATTTTTGTGGGAGTGACGTAAGTGGGGTTGTAATGAGTAGGTTAAAAAATAAATTGTTAGGGCTAGATGTATCATCAAATATTACACCAACGCCAATAGGAAGAGATAAAGATACTTCGGGAAATTGGTTTGTAAACAATTTATACAATCAGTCATTAAATATTACTAGGACACTTTTGATCCAAGCAAGTCAACTCGGTCGAGGTTATGAAATAACAGCAGAAGATATTGCAAAAGGGAATCGTGTACCATTTAAATTTATAGCAGGAGATAAAATTACATTCACATTTACAATAAATCCGCCAGAGTTCACAGGAGATACAGAAAGAAATTACAGGCAACCAGGATGGACGGATTTTCAAGAGATTTTAATAAAACCACGAAAATATAGAATTTTTGCGAATATTATAAACTGAAAGTTATTAATACACATTATTATAGCAAATTAAAATATTAATTTACTATAATGGACAGGACAATAAGAGCCAAATCAGCAATTTCTGCCGTTAATACGTCGGACAATAGTTCTATTATATCATTCGATAGTCCAGCATCATTTTACATATTGTCGATTCAAAATAAAAATATTACTTCTTTAGCCAACTTATTAAAGCCGCTAGATGATTTGCTTTTAAGTCTTGCAAATTATCCGAATGGATTGTTTTTTGATACACTTATAAAAACATTAACAAATAATACTTACTTTTCTTTGATGAATAATTTATATTCTTTGCGTTACAATACAGCTGATACATCTCCTGAATTTGAAACAATTGTTGCTTCTGCTATGCATAGTCTGGAAACATTGAGAAGATTTATTAACATATATGACGAAACAAAACTTACAGAATTACGTGTTGCAATTGAAAATAGTAAACTCAACAATTACAATGCTAGTGTAAGTGGAATAAGAAATATGGATAATTTAGTAGACAATAGTTTTAATGTAGTACGTATTAAATATTCAAATGAGTATGCAAACTATTTGAAGACATTTGGTTATAGTGGAGATGATGCTATACTTCCTTATTTGACTGGTGTTGGTACATACAGGTAATCTTTCTCTCGATCATGTATTTTTCAATTCTAATTCGTTAATTATTGTTACTGATTTACCACATTTTTTCTTGTGATTAGTAAGATTAATCTTCTTAACAAATGATTCATTACATCCTTCACATACCCATTTTGAATTTTGTAACGAAGGAAATTTATTGTTCAAATAGATTGTAAGTTCTTGTAAATTTAAATCTTCAATTTGTTGAATAATTTTTTTGTTGTTTTCTTTCAAATTAAAAACAATCGATTCTTTTTGAGAAATAAAATTCTGAAATTCTATATTTATTTTATCCAAAATATCATTTTGAATAACATGCCCCTCGTCTTCGTTCATAATATTAAGTTCTGTTAGTTTGTTTGAGAGATTATCTATGATGTCAATTGCAGTTTTTATCTTATCTTCTGAATATTCAACATTGTGCAAGTAAATCAAAACACAAGATCCCTCGATTTCAATAAAAAAATTGGGTTTATATTGGATTCCTGAATGTTGCGAGAGAAATAAACCATTACATTTCTGTATTTTTACGTCTCTTAGAAATTTTTCAACTCCTTCCTTTTGAACAGCAAGATCATAATTCTTATTTTCAATGAGAATCATACCCTTTCCTTCTCTCTTTAACATAAAATCACCAGATTGTTTTTGACTTGACGAAGAATTTACAACTTCTGCAGTTGGATATATTTTATTTAAGATGCCTTCAAGCATATGTTCCGAATATTTGCCTTTATAATTTGAATTTGTTCGATATTTGTTTAAAAATTCATCCAAATCTTTCATAACCTTATCTTGATTTGTTTGAAAAACAATATTTGACTCTTTCATGCTGCTGAATTGATTATTTATATTCTCCTGATGAGAATTTATGATAGAATACAAGGGACTTTGAAGTATTTGAATTTTATTTTCGAATCCACTAATATATTCTCTCAACGAGTCGTGATTATTATTGATTGATCCAAGATTTGATTTGAAGTCTTCGATTATCGAAGAGCGTAATAAATTAAGATTTTCTTTTATTTGACTATTTAACTCGTCGTTGTTCTTTGGAATTTGATTATTTATCTTGGATACAAAAACATTAGTATTTGCCATAATTGCGTTAGTAATCTTCTCGATACTATCAGTTGAAGTATTCATCAATATTAATTTTATATTATCTGAAAACTCCTTGTTAATATCACGAAATTTAAGAATAAGTGAATTTGTAATAGATGATACATCACCTTTGATTTCCTTAACATATGATAGAATTTCATGATTTATGGTATTGTTCATAGTTTGAGTCATATCGGCATTAATGGTCTCAATTAGATTCAGCATGATAAGATTGACTGCTTCAATGCTAATATGTTTGTTATTGTTGTAAAAATCCTTTATTCGTTTGTTATTGATCACTATCTCATTATTACACGACATTTATAATACTATGCTTATATGTTTAAATGCTAATAGATGTCAAAATAATAAAAATAATGTTAAAATATACAGATAATTGTTCAATCACAAATAAAATACATAATAATTAAAAGATCGCATGTAAAATGATCATAAATAATAATATATTTTTATGATTTATTATGAAATATTATATGTTTTCTTGTATTTATTTGTTACGATAACAAATAACAATAAATTATGTCACATTATAAATTTAACATCATAAAAATGTAATATTAACAAATAATATTGACGTTAAGTTTGTTACGATAACAAATAACAAATAACAAATATATTGATAAAATTTTTGTTACGATAATTAAATTTACAAATACATAAATTTTTGTTACCATCGATCAAGTGTTTAATGATTTTTGTATTTATATTTTGTGACGATAAAATAAATAAATTTATAAAAATAAAAACTAGAAAATTGTTATCATTATGGTAATGTGATTTGACAATTAGAATTTAGAATTGTTACGATACAAATTTGTTAGCATGAATGGCGAGGGATTCGAATGCCTAATGGATTGTGACCATAACGAGAGCATAAGTAGAATAAAGAAGAAACACAAATGACGTGATAAAATACGTT
>Ga0214923_10001558_pt1 | contig 32451 bp, 25 predicted proteins | sample LL1510_MetaG_FD_177993 | JGI IMG/M metagenome (GOLD analysis project Ga0214923, IMG submission 177993) | Freshwater microbial communities from Lake Lanier, Atlanta, Georgia, United States - LL-1510 | ecosystem: Environmental > Aquatic > Freshwater > Lake | place: USA: Georgia | collected...
ATCGAGAGATTCGGGTTCGAAGAAAAGCTGGTGTCGTCCTTTTTCAGGAAATTTTACAACTTTGTCCTCAATCGATGGGCAATATCTAGGACCCACGCCTTTGATTTCACCACTGTACAAAGGGGAACGGTGAAGATTATCCTTGATCGCCTTGTGAGTATTTTCATTGGTAAACGTTAAATAGCACTGAACTTGGGGAAGGGTAATAGCGCTATTCCAGAAGCTAAACTTACTAGGCGGTTCATCCCCGCTCTGACTTTCCATTTTAGTAAAATCTATCGTCTCAGATATCAATCTTGCCGGGGTCCCAGTCTTTAGTCTTAGAAGGGTGAACCCTAAATCTCTTAAGCTGTCTGAGAGACCGAGTGACGGGGCCTCACCAAACCTGCCACCTTCAGACTTTTCAAAGCCCGTGTGCATCACTGCTTTCATGAAAGTGCCCGCCGTAATCACTACCGACCGAGCTGATATTTCCTCAACAAAGCCATTGGGCCCTTTGACCTCTAATCCTTTTATTTTTCCCGCCTCAATAAGAATGTTTTTCACTTCCCCCTTAAAAACTTCTAAGTTGGGGGTTTCAGAAACAACCTTTTGCATTCGTAGGGCATATTGTTTTTTGTCGGATTGGCATCTAGATGATTGAACCGCACTGCCTTTACGAGTATTGAGTCTCTTAAACTGTATCCCGGTAAAATCTGCATTTTTACCCATCTCGCCACCCAGAGCATCTATCTCTTTTACCAGCTGCCCTTTTCCAACCCCTCCGATAGAAGGGTTGCAGGACATCTCAGCAATTTTAGAAGGATCCATAGTAACAAGAAGGGTGGGTGATCCCATTCGAGCGGCAGCAAGCGCTGCTTCACAGCCGGCATGTCCGCCACCTATCACAACGACATCAAAATGTTTCACGTGGAACATTTTTCACTTTCCAATGCAAAATTCCGAGAAAATTCGACCCAGCACATCATCTACTTCGACTTTCCCTACCACATTTTCGAGCTGAACCATAATACTTCGATTCCTCTCCGCTAAAATTTCTGGGGGTAACTCTAACCCTATAGAATCCTTCAGCTCTTTAAGCGCTGTTCCAACGCAATCAAGTCGACCGGCTTGAACTGCTGTCGGAGTGGGGCCAATTTCCGAAATTTGTGTGTCTCGGCACAGAGCTTCCAGTTTTTGCCAAAAAAGCTCAACATCCTCTGAGTTAAATACAGAGCCCTCAATAACTTTTAAGCTTATGTTGGAGGGGGCTTTATTCCAGCCTTTAAGATCTTTTTTGTTCCAAAAAATCAAATGGGGAATATGGACGTATGTTTCCAAAAGTTCCCACTCTTTTTTCTTTAAGCCTTTAGTCCCATCCACCACTAAAATCCAAATAGAGGCTGACGACAAAAAGGAGGTCCCAAGCTCCATCCCCTCCTTTTCTATTGAACTCCCCGTCTCTCTAAAGCCCGCTGTGTCTACCACACTCCAAGGACGTTCCAATATTTCTATCTGCTCTTCTATGACATCTCTAGTGGTGCCCGCTTCTTCAGAGACGATTGCGCGATATCTTCCTAAAAGAGCATTGAAAAGTGACGATTTTCCAGCGTTTGGAAGCCCTACCAAAACGGCTTTAGGTGCCGATTTTCCGCCTATAAACCGTGAATACCTCTGAGTAACCAGTGAACACTCATGAATAAGCGAGTCGATAACCCGGGCTGCCTGTTCAGCTACGTGAGAGTATTCCTCAGTAAAATCAACCGCGGTATCTAAAATTGCCTGAAGCGAAACAAGCTTAGACCTAAGGTCTTGAATCTTTTTTTCTAGGCCTCCGTCTTTTCTTGCATAGATAGCTTCTAAATCCACAGAGTGAACAGATTTAAAAATGTCTCCTAAATTTTCCAGATCACTTGGCGTTTGTTTTCCATTGAGCATGGCTCGATATGAAAACTCTCCCCTTGAGGAGGGGCGCGCTGAAAGCTGAAGTAGTTCTCTCTCTAGAGCTTTGATGATCGCTATAGAACCATGACAGTGAAACTCTACAGTGTCCTCTCCAGAATGAGAGTGTGGGGCGACGAACGTGATTGCCACAATGTCATCTATCTTTTTGTTCTCTAAAGTTCTTAGCGATCCTACCCAAACCGATCTACGTTTTAAAAATTTCTCGCCAACTGGGGAAAAAATTTTCTCTGCAATCGAAAAGGCTTTTGGTCCTGACAATTTGACAACAGCAACCGCCGTTGGAAGTGCTCCCGTAGTAAGCGCAAAAATGGTGTCTTCAAGACTAAGGTTTTTTCGCAACATAACTACGCCGGTTGCGGAACAGACCCTTTCTTATCTTTTAAAGCTACTTGCTGCGCTACACCCAAGATGGTGCTAACAAAAATATAAAGCGTTAACCCTGCAGGTAAATTTACCATCATGAAAGTAAATATAACTGGCATAAATAACATCATTTTCTGCTGTGCTGGGTCCATTCCTGCGCTTGGCGTCATTTTTTGTTGAACTACCATGGCTAAGCCCATCAAGATGGGATAAACATAAAAGGGATCTTTTGTGGACAGATCCTGAATCCATCCAAAAAATGGGGCGTGGAACAACTCAATCGCATTTCCAAGTACAGCATACAGCGCAATAAAGACGGGCAACTGAACCAACATCGGCAAACACCCACCAGCTGGATTGACCTTATGCGCTTTAAATAGGGCCATTTGTTCTTCATTTAGTTTTTTCTGATCGTCTTTATACTTTTCTTTTAACGCAGCAATCTGCGGTTGAAGTTTTTGCATCGCCTTCATTGATTGCATGCTTTTTTGGGATAACGGGTAAAACAAAGCTCTTACTAAAATCGTTAAAAGAATAATCGCAACACCATAGTTGTGAATAAACTTGTAGAAAAACCGCAGGATCTCCAACAATGGATAGGCAAAAACTGTAAAAGTTCCAAAATCAATCAACTTCTTCAAACCAGGAACTTGGGAAAGCTCTTTATGATCCTTAGGCCCAACATACATCTTTAGGGAAAACCGAATCTCATTTTGCCCATCTTTAAGCACAAGAGGAAACCTTAGATAGGCACCATTAAAATTGTCTGTTTTCTTAAAGACTACGTCCGGATTGATTTGATTCCCTTCGTTGATAATTACGCTTGAAAAATACCGATTTCCAAAAGCTAACCACTCAGTGTGTCCTTGCTTAACCAGTTCGTCAGCTTTGCGAAGCTTTTCTAGGCTCTCTCGCTTAATCTCGTCATTTTGATAATAGACAACTTCCCAGGATTTCAAAGGGGTTTGAGCCTCAAAGCTCTCCATGTTGTTGGTTCCAACCGGAATTAAAAGGGTTCCCCACTCGCGTCGAGAATCTTTCGGAATTGAAACTGTGATTTTAGTTTCAATAAAGTGAGAATCTTCTTTGACTGAATATTCTTTAGCAACCGATGCGATTTTATTCTTCTTGTAGAAACTAACAGTTTGTCCAGTCTGCTTTCCCTCAAAAACACCGCCAGAAAACTCTGCTAAGTTAGGATCAGTAAACAATGCTCCTAGAGCCAAAGAACTTTTTTCTTTTGATATAGGTGCGATCAACGGGGACTTATCGTCGATAGTTTCATGAAACCTATTAAGCTTGGCTTCCATTATCTTTCCGCCATTACTTGAAAACAAAAGATCGAGTTTGCTTGTCTTTAACGAAATCGTTTGACCACTTATTATCGGGCTAAATGTACTTAAATTTGGCGTGTCTGAACTAGATTTGCTAATTGCCGGACTCGGTTGGGCACCGGCGGCCGAATCTCCTTGGATTGCCTCAACAACTTTTCCAGAGCTCGTAGCAACTGGAGTCGGGAGCGGAGCAAACCATCTCATGTATCCAAACCAAATAAACAACATCAGAGAAACTGCTACCCACGTTCTAGATGCCATACTTAACCAACCTCCCGGCCTAAATAATCATATCCATGGCCACCACCCCAAGGGTGACATTTTATTAATCTAACAAAACTCAAATAGGCCCCTTTAAAAACCCCATGCTGTTCAAAACTCTGCGCACAATAATTAGAGCAGGTGGGCTCAAATCGACAGCAGCCCCCAAACGAAAACAGTTGATGAATGCCTCTTGCCACAACAACAATCAAAATTGGCAGCCTTTTGCGGATATTAATCATTTTTAGAGCTCTTAATTTCCTTTAAAGATTGAAGAACCTCCTCTTCAACCTCCGAATAGCTTAAAGATCTCCAGTTTTTAGATAGTTCTGCCAGCCCAAGAACGTTAATGTCTTTACCCTCAAAACAGTCTAGGTTTTTTCTAAAAACTTCCCTAATTAACCTACGCATTCGATTGCGGGCTACTGCGCTTTTTAAGACCCGCTTTGAAAGAGATATGCCTAGACGCCCTTTACCCTGGAAACCCAACAAAAACATAAAGTGCTTCGACTTTAGTCTCTTGAACCGGTCGAACTTGAAGTCTTTTTTCTTCTTTAATCTCGATGCTTTAGAGAGCTTTTGAGTCTGGGAAGAACGCTTTGGTTTAACTTCCAATTTTATCTTTATTTGCCAGAAATGGTTGCGACTAGCTTCTTACGCCCTTTGCGACGACGTCTAGCAAGCAATAACCTACCATCTTTTCGGCTCATGCGCTTAAGCCAACCGTGAGTTCTTTTTCTTTTAACCCGACTGGGCTGATATGTTCTTTTCACTGTAAACCCCTACTTAAGTTATACGTACGTATTAGGGAACGCATTCTAGGGGTTTCTGCGTCCCGTGTCAATTTTCTTCGTCTCTATCTACTTTCTTTGCCCCAAATTCTTGGAAGCCCCCGACCCTTTCAGTCGTCAAGGGATCTTTTAATGCCTTGTCAACAAAACTAGTTCTCAAAAAACGGTCTCCCAATATTGCCAAACCAAAGGTGCTTTGCTAACTCACTCAATTCGGCAAATTTAAGTTTTTTCGATTATGAGTTCAAATTCTTGGTTGCAGATTATAGAGCGATTAAAAAGCACGTTGCCTTCCCATGTTTTTTCTTCGTTGGTGGAGCCCACTTCGTGTTTAGAAAACGAAGATTCCTTAGAACTGTCATTTCCTAATCATTTCGCAAAAGAAACCTTTGAAGAAAAATGTTTGGCTCCAATGCGCTTGGCTTTGAAAGATTTAGCGATGGAGAGCAAAAAAGTTTCGCTCTCAGTGCTAAAGCCCACTGTTATTAAACCTGAGGCTCCTTATATTTCCGCGCAATCACTGAGCCCTTTTGATCCTAAATACACATTTGAAACCTTCGTGATAGGCTCTTCAAACCAATTTGCCCATGCCGCTTGCCAGGCTGTCTCTAAGCAACCTGGTCAGTGTTACAACCCATTATTTATTTTTGGTGGTGCCGGGCTTGGAAAAACGCACTTGCTCAGAGCTATTGGTTACGAACTACTTAAAAACCAAAACAACTTAAGAATTCTGTTTTTAACGAGTGAAGCTTTTACTAATGAATTGATTCAAGCCATTCGAGTTGATCGAATGCGCGAATTTAGAGAAAAGTATCGCACAAGCTGTGATGTACTTTTGCTAGATGATATTCACTTCCTCGCAGGAAAAGAAAGAACTCAAGAAGAGTTCTTCTACACTTTTAACTATCTTCATGAATCTCGCAAACAAATCGTTATTACTTCGGATCGTTATCCCAAAGACATTCAAGGTTTGGAAAACCGACTTCAAACTCGATTCGAATGGGGCCTTGTAGCGGATGTTCAACCCCCTGAAGTTGAAACAAGAGTTGCCATTTTAAAAAACAAAGCCGAAGAACAAAGCATCTCTCTTCCAGATGAAGTCGCTCACTATATTGCATCCCACGTAACTTCCAATATTAGAGAATTAGAAGGTTCGCTCCACCGTCTTCAGATGCACGCTTCTTTGAACAACTCTGCAATTACTATAGATTTAGCACAACAAACGCTGAAGGACCTTGTTCCCAAAATTCGCCATGAATTAACTTCTGATGGAATTTTGAAACTTGTTGCTTTGACCTTTGGTCTTAAAATATCGGACCTAAAATCAGATAAACGGGCAAGAAACTTAAGCGAGCCTAGACAAATTTGCATGTACTTACTTAGAAAACATTTGATGATGTCTTTGCCCGAAATAGGAACCTTTATGGGCAATAGACACCACACAACGGTTCTTCATGGAGTTAATGAAATCATCTCCCGCTCGAAAAATGATCCAGAACTTGAAATTAACATTTCAAAGATAGAGAGCTTGTTTCGTTAAACCCCCTTAAACTCAACCTTTATTGGAACGCGGCGTTGACTATAAAAATGAAAAACGGGTTAGATTTGGTCTCAGTAATAGCATCTGATATATGTTACTATTGCCATATGTGGATAACTAAGAATGCTTTTTCTTTAGGAGCATGTTAATAACTATGTTGAAAACATTGTTAATTGTTTGTTAATTGTTTGTTGAAAACTTGTTGATAACTTTTTATCCACAGTTCATCCACAGGGTTTAGAAAGTTATCCACACCGTTTTCCACAATAGGATCTTAAATATTATTAATGCTTTATGTGACTTACTAACATATTAACAATGCTAATTACTACTACTATAGATCTATATATATATAGATAAAGAAAAAGATAAGAGACAGGGGATTTTGGGGGATTCATGAAATTGCAGATTTCGAAAAGCCAAATGTTGTTAGGACTCCAGCGTGTACAAAACGTTGTTGAGAGAAGAACGACGATGCCAATCCTTTCTAATGCTCTTTTAAAAACAGAAAAAACTGGCCTTTCATTGTCAGCAACTGACTTAGAAGTTGGAATTCAATCGATTTTACCTGCAGAAATTATGGAAAATGGTTCCATAACTGTGAAAGCTAGGAGTCTTTTAGATATTGTTAGAGAACTTCCAGATACCGTAATTCAATTTCAAACTAGGGACAACAATCGTCTCGAAATTAAAGCGAACAAATCTGTTTTCAATATAGTGGGATTACCTGCAGAAGATTTTCCAGAAATTCCGAGTTTTTCCTCCGAAGAACATCAACAATTTGTGAGAATGAACGGCCAAGCGGTTATGTCGATGTTAGATAAAACTTTATACGCAGCATCTACAGACGAGGCGCGTTACCATCTTAATGGCGTTTACTTTGAAACTTTGGAAAATCCTGCAAAAGATGACCAAAAAGCTAAAAAAGTATTTCGCATGGTAGCAACAGATGCTCACAGACTCTCTTTAGTTGATAATCCTGAGACGCTATTTGATGAAAATGCATGGAAACTATTCCAAGAGGGAATTATCGTCCCGCGTAAAGGTCTAAATGAACTCAGACGCTTACTCTCAGAAGGAAAAGAGGACTTTTTTGTTACTATTCGAGGAAAGATGCTCTTTGTAAAACGAGATAATATCTTTCTATCAATGCGGTTGATTGAAGGTAAATACGCAGATTATCGACGAATCATTCCTGATCAATCGATTAATACTATCTTAGTCGACCGGGAAGCCTTTTTAGCATCGCTTAAACGAATTTCTTTGATGTCATCAGATAAATCTCGTAGTCTTACCTTTTGCCTAACTCCCGGAGTACTGCAACTTTCAAGTCAAAGTCCAGAACTAGGAGATGCAAACGAAGAGATCAGTGTTGATTATGAAGGTGATGAATTCAAAATCGGTTTTAATTCTAGATATTTGATCGACGCTGTCTCAACGATGGAAGGCAAAAAAATAATTTTAGAGATCCGAGGAAAACAAAATCCCGGAGTGATCCGTTCCTCTGATGGTCCTAACCACACAAGTGTGGTTATGCCGATGAGAATCTGATTTCTTAAATTAAACATTTAATTACTTAGAGCAAAGAAACTTTAAATCATCATGCCTGTTGATAACGAAACTACAGAAGTTAGAAAAGGTTATGGAGCGGATGCTATTCAGGTCCTTGAGGGTCTCGAAGCAGTAAGAAAACGGCCCGGCATGTACATTGGTGATACCGGTGTCCGTGGACTTCATCATCTTATTTGGGAAGTCGTAGATAACTCCATCGATGAAGCAATGGCTGGTCATTGCAAAAATATCATTGTGACGGTTCATGTCGATAACTCTGTGACTGTTGAAGATGATGGTCGTGGAATTCCAGTTGATATTCATAAAACCGAGAAGGTCTCCGCTCTCCAAGTTGTAATGACTGTTCTTCATGCTGGCGGAAAATTTGATAATGATGCTTACAAAGTTTCAGGGGGTTTGCACGGAGTGGGTGTATCGGTAGTCAATGCACTATCTGAAACCTGTCAAGCAGAGGTGAAAAGAGAGGGTAAGGTTTACCTTCAGAAATACGAACGGGGAGCCCCTCAAGGGCCTGTAACTGAAATTGGGGTAAGTCAAAAAACAGGAACAAAAATTCTGTTTAAACCAGACAAAGAAATATTTGAGGTTCATGAGTTTAGCTTCGATACCATTTCGAATCGATTGAGAGAGCTAGCTTTTCTTAATCGAGGGATCCGAATTGTTCTGACTGATGAAAGAACCGAAAAGACTCAAGAGTTTTTTTCAGATGGTGGAATTAAATCCTTTGTCGATTATTTGAATCGTTCAAAAACAAAACTCAACGATGAACCCATCTATTTTTATGCTGAAGCCAAAGGAATTTATTTAGAAGTGGCTATGCAGTGGAACGATGGATACAAAGAAAACATTTTTACCTTTGCGAATAACATCAACACCATCGAGGGTGGAACTCATTTAGCCGGCTTTAAAGCAGCTCTTACGAAATGTGTAAACAAATACATTGAATCAAGTCCACTGAGTAAAGAGTTGGATGAGAGCTTAATTGGTGAAGATATTCGAGAAGGCTTGACCTCTGTAATCAGTGTAAAAATCTCGAATCCTCAGTTTGAAGGTCAAACTAAAACCAAGCTAGGAAATTCTGAAGTGAAGGGCTTGGTCGAAAACTTAATGAATGAAAGATTTTCGATTTATCTGGATGAAAACCCAGGAACCGCTAAAAAAATTGCTCTAAAAGCGATTGAAGGTGGAAGGGCGAGGATAGCAGCTCGAAAAGCAAGAGACCTAACTCGACGAAAATCTGCTCTTGATCTAGGTGGGCTTCCTGGAAAAATGGCTGATTGCCAAGAAAAAGATCCTGCATTGTGTGAACTCTATTTAGTTGAGGGAGATTCGGCAGGTGGCTCTGCTAAACAAGCACGTGATCGAAAAAATCAAGCGATATTGCCTCTAAAGGGAAAGATTCTAAACGTTGAAAAAGCAAGATTCGATAAAATGCTCGAATTTGCAGAAATTAGAACGCTTATTACAGCTTTGGGAACTGGAATCGGTCAGGGCGACTACGATATCAATAAGATTAGATATCACAAAATTATTATTATGACTGATGCCGACGTGGATGGGGCTCATATCCGAACTTTGCTTTTGACATTCTTCTATCGACAAATGCCTGAGATTGTTGAGAGAGGATATCTCTACATCGCCCAACCGCCGCTCTACAAAGTAAAGAAAGGAAAAGTAGAGAAATATCTTAAGAATGACACTTATCTAGAAGAGTTTTTGCTGACTCAAGCTCTTGAAGAGACATCAGTTCAAAATGGTAAAGAGAAGATAGATGCAGGAACAGCTAAAAATGTATTCAAAAAAGTGACTCAGTTTGAAGGCATATTGAGTTCTTTAGCCCGAAGATCGGACTCTGAATTAATTCGTCTTATTGCGATGGATGAAAGCTGGTCCACTGAAATTCTAAAAGACGAGAAGTTATTTAAGGATAAGTTGGACCACTACGCTAGCGTCGTTAAATCCCGAAACAACAACTCATCCTTTAGTTATCAAATTGTGAAAGATGACGAGCATGCTTGCTTACAAGCGGAGTGTGTTTCTACTAAAAATAATTTACGAACACCAACCAAGGTTTCCTGGGAGTTTTTAAATTCGACCCAACTTCAGGAAATGAGAAAAATTACTCAATCTTACAGCAAATTAGGAAAGGCTCCTTTTGAGTTAGTCACCGATAAAGGGAATCTGAAATTTGCCAATATCGAAAGCCTTAAAAAACAAGTGGTAGAAGTTGGACAGACGGGCCTTATGATCCAAAGGTATAAAGGTCTTGGTGAAATGAATCCCGAGCAACTTTGGGAAACAACTATGGATCCGCAAGTTCGGTCCCTTTTACAAGTAACGGTTGAAGATGCGGTAGAAGCCGACAATATTTTTACCGTTTTGATGGGTGATCAAGTTAAACCGAGAAGAGATTTTATCGAAGCAAACGCACTTAAAGTGAGAAGTTTGGATATCTGATGGACACAAAAGACTTACAACTTAGCCAGGTTAGTATCGAAGATCAGATGCGAGATGCCTATCTCGAATATGCAATGTCCGTCATTGTGGGCAGAGCACTTCCCGACGTCCGAGATGGGATGAAGCCCGTGCACAGGCGAGTACTGTATGCCATGTATGACATGGGTAACACCTATGACAAAGCCTACAAAAAATCGGCCCGTATTGTAGGAGATGTTATCGGTAAATACCACCCACATGGGGACACTGCTGTCTATGAAACCATGGTTCGGATGGCTCAAGATTTTAGTTTGCGATATACCTTGGTGGATGGACAGGGCAACTTTGGTTCGGTCGATGGCGATGCAGCAGCAGCCATGCGATATACTGAAGTTAGGCTTGCAAAGATCACCAATGAAGTTTTAGCCGATCTTGAAAAAGAAACAGTTAACTTTAATCCGAATTATGACAACTCCCTCCAAGAGCCTGCTGTTTTACCCACAAAAATTCCAACTCTTTTGGTCAATGGTTCCTCGGGAATTGCCGTAGGGATGGCGACCAATATTCCTCCTCATAATTTGGGAGAGGTTGTGGATGGAATTAAAGCTATCGTTGCAAACCCTGCTGTGAGTATTTCTGAGTTGATGCAAATTATTCCAGGGCCAGATTTTCCAACGGCCGGATTTATATACGGAAGAAAAGGTCTTAAGGAGGCTTATCATACAGGTAAAGGGATAATACATCTTCGTGCAAAAGCTGATGTCGAGGACATAAAAAACGACAAACAACGAATTGTAGTTACTGAAATTCCCTACCAAGTTAACAAAGCCAAGCTTATCGAGAGCATTGCAGAGCTGGTTAGAGATAAAAAAGTTGAAGGGATTTCTGATATCCGAGATGAATCGGACCGTGACGGAATGAGAGTTGTTTTCGAGCTAAAAAAAGGTGAGGACAGCCGAGTCATCCTTAATCAGCTCTATAAAAACTCTCAAATGCAGGTTTCTTTCGGCATCAGCATGTTGGCTTTAGATCACCAACAGCCGAAGCTTTTAAATCTAAAAGAGTGTTTAGTTGCGTTCTTGCAACACAGAAAAGAAGTTGTTACTAAGCGAACAGTTTTTGACTTACGAAAAGCCGAAGAAAAAGCACATATTTTGGAGGCCTTAAAAAAGGCCGTTGAAAATCTTGATGAGGTTGTTTCTCTAATCAGAAAAGCTGCAAACCCTGCTGATGCTCAGGAAAAATTAATCGCTAAGTTTAGTTTTACCGAAGTTCAGGCAAAAGCGATTTTGGAGATGAGACTTCAAAGGCTCACGGGCCTCGAACGTGAAAAAATCGTAGCTGATTACAATGAAACTATGGCGCTCATTGCCGACTTGAAGGCCATTCTTTCAGATGAAAAAAGGGTTTTAGCAATCATCGAAAAAGAACTTGATGAGGTAAAAAAGAGTTTCGGGGATCCGAGACGTACCGAATTCATTGAAGAACAAGAAGAGATGACCGATGAAGACTATATCGTTGAAGAGGAAATGGTCGTCACAGTCACTTACTCTGGTTACATTAAGCGCTTACCCGTAGATGCATATCGATCTCAGCGCAGAGGCGGAAAAGGCGTCATTGGTGCTTCGACAAAATCAGAAGATTTTATTCAAGATATTTTTGTAGCTAGCACCCATGAACATATACTCTGTTTCACTGATCAAGGAAGGCTTTATTGGTTGAAAGTTCACAAAATTCCAGAGGCGGGAAGAGCAGCCAAAGGTAAACCGATAGTGAACCTTCTCAATTTAACTACCAATGAGCGTGTTCAGGCAGTATTGCCAGTGAAAGAATTTAAGGAAACAGAATTTGTCACCATGGTTACTCGACAGGGTACGATTAAAAAAACAAGTCTTGGTGCTTTTGCTCGGCCCATGAAAAAAGGAATTATTGCCATCACAACCGATGATGGAGACTTTTTAGTTGATGCTAAGGTAACCAACGGTCAAAACCATATCATCCTAGTAAGTAAGTTCGGTCAGAGCATTCGTTTTGAAGAACAAGATGTAAGGCCTATGGGACGAACGGCCCGGGGTGTTGCAGGTATGCGGTTGGATCAGGGAGACATTGTGATTGGAATGGCTGTAGTGTCTCCGGAAGATAAAACAGCTCAGGTTCTAACTGTAACTCAAAAAGGGTATGGCAAAAGAACGCTCTTAGACGAATACAGAGTTCAAGGCCGAGGAGGCTCGGGCGTTATCACTATGAAAATTACCGATAAAAACGGGCCTGTGGTAGCTGTTCGACAAGTTAAGGACGAGGATGATCTCATTATCGCTTCAGATCGTGGTAAGGTCATTCGCACTAGAGTGTCTGAAATTTCAGAGGTTGGAAGAGTTGCTCAGGGAGTTCGATTGATATCAATGGATGAAGGGGAAACAGTTGGAGCGGTTGCAAAAATCGTCGAGAGAGATGAAGAGCATGAAGCTAAGAGCTCTACGATTACCCCGGTCATATCTAACAACCCAAGTACTGAAGGAAATGAGGGTTCCAATTAAGGTTTTTTTTTAATTTTAGTATTGCTGGTTGTTGGTTGTTCGGAAAAAAAGCAGGAAAAATTACTTGAAGCTGCAGAAACCAAGCTCGCTGAAACGAAATACTCCGAGACAGTAGAGATATTAAGAAAAGTCATTTCCTTAAATCCGGAGAATAAGCTCGCGATAAAAGCCATGTATAAATTGGGCTTTGTGCTTGAGACTTATGCACGGGACTACCCAGGGGCTGTTTTTAATTATCAAGAGGCAATACGGTTAAGTCAGGATCCTGTTTCGGTTTATGAAATTCAAAAGAGGGTGGCTAATATTTTTTTTGAACAGATTCCAGATCCTGAGAAAGCCATAGAAGCTTACAGGAAACTTTTATCTTTCAACCCTGGTAGTTTAGAAGCCGATTTTTTTCAGTTTCGAGTAGCCGAAAGCTTTTTCAAGCAAAACAACTTTGAACAGGCGCGCACAGAGTATCAACACTTAGTAGAAAAGTTTCCCAAAAGCCAATATGTAGAAAAGAGTCGGTTTGAAATTGGAAACACTTACTACATGGAAGGCAAATATGACATTGCATTAGAGGCTTTCAAACAGGTAGTTAGGCACCATCCTCAGAGTGAATATGCAGTCGAAGCTGACTTTTTGACGGCACAGTGTTTAGAGCAAACTAAAAAATTAGATTCAGCGCTGATGATTTATGAAAACATCAAAATTCGTTATTTTAATCCGAAAATTATAGAGTTTCGGATCAGCGAATTGAAAAAGAGGATTAAAAAAGAGAAAAAATGATAAAAGTCGATCCTAAAAAAATTCGAGTCGCCCTTATGATGGGAAATGCGGTTATGACAAAGGCCCTAATGATCGCTGCAGGTTGGTATTTTGGGAGTCGGTTGGACCAAAGATATGGAACAGAACCATACATCATGTTTGGACTGGTGGTTTTATCAATGATTTTAGGTGTTTGGTATATTTTAAGGGTTGCTAAAAAGCTAAATTTGACCGATTGATTATTAAAAAGCGAAGTTGATTTGCTTCGATCAACCTTCCCGATCCGATTGATAGTCCACAATTAACTTTTTACTTTGAAAGATCAAAACATTAGGGGTATGACAAGCTGTTCAAATTTGGAGAAGAACAGTCATGCAAAGTCATGGTTCAGCACATCATGGTCCTGCCAGTTGGCTAACAAAACTGCCATTCTTGCCTCAAGATAGAGTTTGGGAAAGTGTTAATGGGGCCATTTTGGTGTTTGGTTTTATTGTTTTAGTTTCCTTTTTGTTCAATCGTGCGATTAAAGGAAAGATTCAAGAGAATGTGATTCCGAAAACCAGGTTCGGATTGTTTTCGGTAGTGGATCTGTTGGTTGAGGGGCTCTATAACTTAATCGTTGGTATCGTTGGACATCATTATGGGGCGGAAGTTTTTCCATTTATCGCATCTGTTTTTATTTACGTCCTATTGAATAACTTGTTGGGGCTATTGCCGCTATCGGCGTCCCCGAGCTCCTCTTTTCCCATAGCGTTTGCTCTGGGGCTATCCAGCTTCGTGTTCTATAACTGGATGGGTATTAAAGCTAATGGAGTTGCGGGATATGGAAAGCATTTTTTGATGGGTCTAGGCGTATTTGGCGTGCCCATCGCTGCCTTTGAATTAGTCTCTCACGTGATTCGTCCCTTTACTCTTGGTCTTCGTCTTAGAACTAACATGCATATCGACCATATGCTTGCGGGGGCCTTTGCAGATTTATGTAAGTGGGTAGTCCCCGTTCCGTTGTTGCTTTTTGGTGTTGTGGTCTGTACGATACAGGCCTTTCTTTTTGCGGTTTTGACAGCTGTTTATGTACAGATGGCAACGGAACATGAAGAATAATTTTTTTAGGAGGTAAGGAATGAAGTTAATCAATATGTCTAAGTTGGCGTTAATCGGAATGTTCATCTCCTCAGCAAGCGTATTTGCCGAAGAGGGTGCTCATGCAGTTACAGGTGGAGCCGCTGGTCCCCTGGCAGTAGGTCTTGCAATGGCTTTAGCCGTTATCGCAGCCGCTACTGCTCAAGGTAAAATTGGAACAGCTTTCATGGATGGTGTTTCCAGAAATCCAGGAGCTCAGAAATCGATGTTCGTTCCTTTGATTCTTTCTTTGGTGTTCGTCGAAACCCTAGTGTTGTTCACCTTCTTAGTTGCACAAAGCTTACTAGGAAAATTCTAGTTCTATCAGTAGAACCAAGACAGAATTTAGAAGCCATCTGCTCAATGAGAGTGGGTGGCTTTTTAATTTTTGAGGATGGGTTTTAGATATTTTCCAGTATATGAGCGCTCAACTTTGATAAGGTCTTCTGGAATGCCCTGATATAGGATCTCCCCACCTTCTTTTCCTCCCTCGGGCCCCAATTCAATTAAATGATCCGCTTGTTTAATAACATCTAAATTATGCTCAATCACTACGACGGTATTTCCATGGTCAACTAAAGTTTGAAGAATTTGAATTAGCTTTCTTACGTCTTCAAAGTGTAAACCCGTGGTAGGTTCATCGAGGATATAGATCGTTCTGCCTGTGGCTCTTCGGTTTAGCTCTTTGGCTAATTTAATTCGTTGGGCTTCCCCACCACTAAGGGTCACTGCATTTTGCCCGAGCTGAAGGTATCCCAGTCCTACATCGAGCAGCGTGGATAGTTTTAACTTGATCTGAGGGACCCGCTCAAAAAATATTGCTGCCTGTTCTACAGTCATTGCCAAAACGTCGGCTATGCTTTTTCCTTTGTAGTGAACATCTAGGGTTTCGCGATTGTACCGAGCTCCCCGACAGACTTCACATTGGACATAAACATCAGGAAGAAAATTCATTGTAATTTTAAGATTTCCATCTCCGCTACAGGATTGGCACCTTCCACCTTCGACATTGAAAGAAAAACGTCCGGCGGTATACCCTCGAACTTTCGCTTCTGGCAGGCCCGCGAAAAGCGCTCTAATATCAGTAAAGAGACCAGTGTAAGTGGCTGGATTGGATCTTGGTGTTCTGCCAATGGGACTTTGATCTACATAGATAACCTTATCAAGATGTTCGATACCTTCGATCGATTTTAGGGCATTGAAGGCTTGGGTTCTTCCAGAGAATTTTAGCTGTAAGCCCGCCAGCAGAGTGTCGATGATCAGAGTGCTTTTCCCGGAGCCTGAAACCCCTGTGACACACGTAAAGGTTCCAAGGGGAAAGGCCGCGTCTACATTTTTTAAGTTGTTAAGGGATGCTCCGTAAAGTCTTAAATACCGGCTGTCTGAGGCTTCTCGTCTTTGATGAGGGACTTCGATTTTCATTTTTCCTGAAAGATATTGCCCAGTCAGACCTCGAGTTTCTGTCTTTAAAAGATCCGGAGAACCACTAAAAAGGATCTCTCCGCCGTGCTCACCGGCGCCGGGCCCCATATCCACCACAAAATCCGCTCGTTGAATCGTTTCTTCATCATGTTCGACTACTAGAACTGAGTTTCCCTGATCCCTAAGACTTTCCAAAGTTTTTATGAGTTTATCATTGTCTCGCTGATGTAAACCAATGCTTGGCTCATCCAGAACATACAAAACACCCACTAGATTAGACCCTATTTGAGTTGCAAGTCGAATCCGTTGGGATTCTCCTCCTGAGAGAGTAGCGGCAGATCGCGAAAGAGAAAGATAAGAAAGCCCCACATTGGTTAAAAAATTAAGTCGAGAAACAATTTCTTTAAGAATAGGGTCGGCAATGACAGCTTGGTGTTTACTAAACTTTAAATTTTCAACAAATCTAAGCGTCTCAGAAACAGGCATTTGAGAAATCTCAAAAATGTTTTTTGATCCTACGTAGATTGAGAGACTCTCTTTTTTGAGTCGAGATCCAAAACAGGTTTCACAATCTTGGTAAGTGATATACTGACCGAGCTCCCAGTCTTCGTAAGAGGATTCGCTTTCGCTCATTCTGGCTTCGAGGGTAGGAATAACTCCTTCGAACGCCTGTTTAAAAGCATGAGTTTGCCCCCAACCTTTTGCCTTGAATTCGATTTCTTCATTTCCAGAGCCATAAAAAATAATCTTCTGTGCATCTTTGGGGATAGAACTGAAAGGATCTGAAATATTAAAAGAGTATTTTTCTGAGAGGGGTTGAAATACTTTCTCTAACCACGATCGGCTTTTCTGTGCCCACGGTAGAATCGCACCTTGAAGAATAGATAAGGTGGCATTGGGGACCAGTAGACTGGGATCAAACTTTGGAAGGGAGCCAAGGCCCGAGCAGTCAGGGCAAGAGCCATGAGGACTGTTGAACGAAAAGCTTCTAGGCTCAACTTCGGTCACGCTAGTTCCGCAATCTACACAACCATATTTAGTAGAAAAGAAACGGCTACTCGCAGAGTCAGTGAAATACTTGACCTCAACCAGGCCCTCCGAAAGTTTATTAGCAATCTCTAATGCATCCATTAACCTTGGTTCAATGCCGGTCTTTAGTACTAAGCGGTCTATATAAATTGATATATCATGCTTAAAACTTTTTTTAAGTTTCGTAGGCGCTGAAAGGCTTACCTCTTCACCATCAATAATTGCGCGTACAAAGCCCTGGCTCCGAATATCGGTAAGTTCTTTTTGAAACTCCCCCTTTTTTCCCCTAGCAATAGGAGCCAATATGGCAAATTTGCTATCTGGGATGCCTTCCATGATTTGATCACGGATTTGGTCTAGCGTTTGGCTTTGGATAGGTTTTCCGCAGACATAACAATGAGGAACACCAACCCGTGCATATAAAAGGCGTAAAAAATCGTAAATTTCAGTAATTGTGCCAACTGTTGACCTAGGATTTCTAGAAATGTTTTTTTGCTCAATCGAAATAGAGGGGGATAGACCGTCGATGCTATCGACTTCTGGCTTTTTCATCTGCTCCATGAATTGCCTAGCATATGCGGAGAGAGACTCAAGATAACGTCTCTGGCCCTCGGCATATATGGTATCGAATGCCAACGAAGATTTTCCCGAACCACTAAGACCAGTAATCACGACGAGGCGATTTTTTGGGATACAAAGAGAAACATTTTTTAAATTGTGTTCTCGAGCTCCACGAATGACGATTTCTTTACTTCCCATAGCGTCTCTAGGCCAATTCTTTTAATAAATCGGCCACTGTGCTTTCCATTTGGGATTGAATTTCATTAAGACGGCTCTGAGAGTTGGCCTCAAACCGCAGAACTAAAACAGGTTGGGTGTTAGAAGCCCGAACCAAACCCCAGCCGTCTGGAAATTCCACTCTGGCCCCATCAATCGAATTTACTTTTAGACCTTGGGACTTAAATTTATTGAGCGCTTTTTCAACTAAAACAAACTTAACATCATCGGGGCAATCTCGCCTGATTTCAGGAGTCGAGAAGGAGCTAGGAAGATCTGATAGGAGCTGGGCAGTAGTCTTTTTTGAGCTAGCCAAGATCTCCAAAAGACGAGCAGCTGCATAAATTGCGTCGTCATAGCCGTAATATCGGTCATTAAAGAAAATGTGTCCGGACATTTCGCCCGCCAAAAGAGCGCCTTCCTCTTTCATTTTTGCCTTTATTAAACTATGTCCGGTTTTCCAGAGAATGGGCCGACCCCCGTGGGCAGATATGTCATTAAACAACCTATGAGAGGCTTTGACCTCAGAAATGATTGTGGCTCCTGGGTTGTTTTTAAGAATGTCCCTAGAAAAAACGACCAGTAATTCATCTCCATAAATGCTACGACCACTAGGATCAACAATTCCAATTCGGTCTGCGTCGCCGTCGAAGCCTATTCCTACGGCAGCATCTATATCTTTAACAGCTTTATTTAGAGCCCCGAGGTTTTCTGGAACTGTCGGATCTGGATGATGATTCGGAAATCTCCCATCGAGGTCTGAAAAAAGATCGGTGACGTCACATCCGAGCTTTCGAAAGAGATCTGGAGCGATCATTCCACCCATGCCATTTCCACTATCGATAACGACATTTAATTTAAGCGGGTGTTTAATGTTAGACAGAATCATCTCGGTATAAGCCGGCTTGATATCATGGTTAGTAAGCTTACCGGAGCCTATTACAAACGCTTTTTCGACCAGAATCTTTCGAACCTCTTGTATTTCCTCGCCGTGTATAGTGCTTGGCCCGACACAAACCTTGAAGCCGTTATGTTCTGGCGGATTGTGGCTGCCAGTAATCATAATTCCACCGTCGAGTTTCAGATGTTTTACTGAAAAATAGAGCAGAGGCGTAGGAACTAGCCCGACATCAATCACGTCTATTCCAGATGCGTTGAGACCAGTAATTAAGGAGTTTCTGATGCGATCAGAGCTTAGTCTGCAGTCTCTGCCAACCGAAATAGTTCGGCCACCTTTTTTAGAAATAAATGCTCCCAGCGACCGCCCTAGATCTACAACAATGCTATCTGGAAGTTCCTTATCAGCAATTCCACGAATATCATATTCTCTAAATATTTTTTCGTTTAGCTTCATTGTTTCTCCTTAGAAAAGTCAGCTGAGAATATGATGTTAGATTCTTTCTTTTTCTTTTCTATCCACAGAGCCATTTTCTTTTCCATTTCAGATGCAACCATTTGATTTCTGACAGAATCCTTTTTTTCTTTGGAGAGAGACGAAAAGTCTGGAGACCGGATCTCAATTAACTTTAAGATGTGAAACCCATCGGCCATTTTAATGGGTTTTGTGATGTCTCCTACCTTGGTTTTCGGGATAATAGTTTTAAATTCTTTGGCTAGTGAAGAGGGGGAAAAAAAGCCCAAAACTCCATCGGGTGAGTCGGAGTCATCAGAAAACTCTTTAACGAGTTGGCCAAAATCATCTTTTCTCTTCTCCGCTTCCTTATAAATCTCAAAGGCTCGCTTTTCTGCCTTAGTTTTGGCAGCTGGATCCTGGCTTTTATAGCCGATTAAAATATGGGCCAATTTATATTCGTGTTCCATCTCTTCAGGGCGTGCACTTCTCATGTAAAAGTGTCTAAGTTGCTCTTCGGATATTTCTAAAGAAGGTCTAATTTCGCGATCAATTAGATTTCTGCGTTCGATTTGTCGTTTAATACCTTCTTTATACTCTGCTAAATTAGATCCAAGCTGCTTTAGCCGTTCGGACAATTGAGCTTGAGAGATGTTATTTCTTTTTAGGATGCTTTTTATTTGGCCCTCAACTTCTTGGTCCGACGCTGTAAGCTCGAGTTTTTTTACTTGTTGATTTACAAGACGTTCCTCAACCAACAACTGTAGGGCTGCATTTCTGTTGTCGATAACATTGTTCGGTATTCCTCCAAAGAGCTCCTGAAAACTTTTTGATTTGATTTTCTTCTGGAACGCAGAAATATCAGATTCTAGAATGGGTTCGTCATTGATTACAATCACGGTGCGATCAACAACTTTCGATGTTGCTATTAAACTGAGTGGTGCAATCCAAACGGTAAGCAGAACTTTATAGAACTGAGTTAAAAAGGACTTCATTTCGGTAAATTTCTCCATCTTTTAAAAGTTTACTAGCCCACTCTTTATAGGTTTTAGCCTCTTTACCCCGCCTAATAGACTTTACTATTTCCGACTTGGCTTCGCTTAATGAAAGCCGTTTTGCAGGTTTTTTGTCTACCACTTTGAGGAGATGAACACCATAGGGACTTGAGATGGGTTTTGACAGCGTATTTAGTCTAAGGCTAAAAGCTTCGTTAAAGGCGGGGATCTTCTCATTTTTTGCGAAAAATCCTAAATCTCCACCTTTCAGAGAGTCTGGGCTTAAGGATCTTGCGCGTGCCGCTGATTCGAACGAGGTTTTTCCAGTTGTGATTTCTTGACGAATTTTTTCTGCCTCTTCTTTGGTTGGAACAACTATTTGATAAACATGAACTCTATCTGGTTCTACAAAGGTTTTTTCATTTCGATTAAAATAGGCTCGCACTTCTTCGTCCGGTACCAGGGTTTCATTTGCAAAAAGAGTTTCAATTAGTTTCTCAATGATCAGCTGGTCTTCGATTCTTTGTTTCAGTTGAGTCTCGGTAGTATTTTGTTTCTTTAACATTTCATCAAAGCCGCCAGGGGGATAGCCATCTTTCCAGTTAGACAGGCGACTCTCAACTTGTTCTTTGCTTACGCGCACTTGAAGTTTTGCGGCCTCTTGTCGCACGAGAGTGAGTATTATGGCTTCATTGAGGGCTCGAGTCTTTAATTGTTCGATGATTTTGGGGTTTTTTTGGGAGACGTCATCTTGTTCAGCTTTTAGCTGAGAGTATACACTCATGAAATCACCCAGATAAACAGGATCCTGGTTGACCGTTGCTAATATAGTTTTGGCTTTGTCTTCTGGTTTAACACTGCAGCCAATCCATGAGAGACAGACAAGAAAAAGTATGACGCTAAAGAACTTCATTTTGTAGTTACCGACGAGAGTCGAGGCTCTATGGTGGCTTTAATCTCGAGTTCCTTTACAAGTTCATTTAGTAACCGAGCTTCTTTATCTTCTTCTAGCTGCGCTTGAAGAAACTGCAAATAAGATGCTGGGGCTGTAGTGAAGGGCTGTTTATCAAACCACTGAAACAGATGAAGCGAGTGTCCTATTTCAATGGGATCTGAGACTGCGTTTTTAGACAGAGCCCGTATTTTAATATATAAGTCCTTTGGAAAGTTGTGGGGACCCCTAAAGTCAGAGTCGCCGCCAAACAAACCCGTCGACTCTTGTGAGAACTTTGTACAAATTTGTTCAAATGGAATTCCTTTGTCGACAGATTTTCTGATTTGCTCTAGAGCAAGAGCGGCCAACTGTCTTTCGGTTTCATTTCTTTGGTTTAGTACTAAATGACGAACTCGCAAAAGAGGAAATTTAGAATAATAACTGTGAAGCTCCGTGTCGGTGGCACTAAGCTGCTTTTTGCGCGACTTTCTTTCATCATTGAGAAGTTTTTTGTAGAGCAGTTTGTTTATCTCGGTTTGAATTTCCGGGGCTCTCTCAAGCCCTCGTCGTTTTGCTTCTTGAACCATGAGGCGGTATTGTATAGCCCGCCTAATCTTATCGTCGCGGGTTTCGGGTCTTGTACTGGAGTCCAAATCTGATTCATATATGGGCTCTCCATTAACTGTGACAATCGAAGTAGACGAAATGGTAGAGGCCGGAGAGGGTAAGCAGCTAAAAGCCAAAGATAAAATGATGAGTCGAAGCATTACTCGACATGCTAACGGAATCTTTCCCTGCCTGCAATCCCCAGTGCCGTTGACCCAGGAATTTATGAGCGGTTTCTCTCTTTTTGGGTGCTAAAGCGTTTTAAATCCTTCAAAACATCCTCAGGCTTCCACTCGTTGTCTTTATAGTCTGTGATGAAGGTCAAATCAGGAGCCAGAAGAACGGTTCTCGAGTTGTGAGAGATAAAACCACCAGCTGGAAAGCCAATCGCGTTAAATTCAGATGAAAAAGCATCAATCGTTTTTTCATTTCCAGTTGCAAAAACAAACGAAGGATCTGTGGCACCGTGAGTCTTAGCATATTCTCTAAGTTTTTCGGGGGTGTCATGAGCCGGATCCAAAGTTACAATTAAAAACCGAAGGGGAAGCTTAGGTAGGGACTTCCTAGAGAGGGTCAGGACTCGTTTGTTGAGACTTATCGTAAGTGGGCACATAGTGGAAATGGGGCAACGCGTGTAGACGAACGACACGAGCAAGAAATGCCCTTTTAAATCATATAGTTGGAAGCCTTTGTTTTGGTGGTTTTTGAAGAGGTGATTCGTAATGGGTTGGGCAGCATTACTAAGGACACAAAACATCAAAACAAATACAATCAGAGGAAAACAGAGGGTTTTTATCATACGCAAACTCCCATTTGAATCAGTTGGGTTGGGCACTATATTCAAGTTTTATTGCCCGCTCAACTTTATAAACCCAAAAAACGGTGTCATACTAATAAAATCGCCAATTAAATCAAACTAAACCAAAACCAAAGTGATCATGAAGATTCTTTTGCTGAATCAGACTTTTTACCCAGATACGCTTGCTACGTCTCAACAGCTTACCGATTTAGCAATATATTTGGTTTCGCAGGGTCATGAAGTCACCGTGTTCTCAGGGCGCCGTAGCTACGAGAATAGGGACAAAATTTTTTCAAAAGAGGAAACCTACAATGGGGTCAAGGTTTACCGGATATCTTCGACGGGTTTTGGAAAGCAGAGATTCATCTTAAGAATTTTGGATGCGGTGACTTTCGATTTCATGTTGTTTTTGAAGTTACTAGTTTTTCCCAAACAGGATGTAGTCATTAGTTTTACTTCACCCCCGCTTCTTGGGTTGTTTGGCTCTTTGTTCTGCTCTTTTAAAGGTGGGAGGGCCGTGCAATGGTTGATGGATATTAATCCTGGTGCCGTATTTGCGGTAGGATACATTAAAAGAAAGTCGTTTCTTGGGCGGGTTTTAAATTGGATTTTTGAGTTTAGTTTGAGAGCAAGCTCTCATATTGTTGTTTTAGATAGATGGATGAAAAAAGTGATCATTCAGCATGGTGCCGCTGAAGATAGCATTTCTATCATTCATCCTTGGTCCTTGTTTGAGCCGGCCAAAGAGTTATCCGACCCACGTAAATCTACTTTCCGTCAAGTTAACAAGCTTGGCGATAAGACAGTGATCATGTACTCGGGAAATCACAGCGTTGTTCATCCACTTTACACATTGATGGAGGCAGCAAAAAGATTAAAGGATGATCCAACAGTTGTTTTTGCCTTTGTGGGAGGCGGCCTTCGTTCTTTAGAGGTAAAGGAGTTTAAGGAAAAAGAGCAATTAGATAATATCGTTCAGTTGCCTTTGGTGCCAAGGGAACAGCTCTCTGATGCATTAACTAGTGTTGATGCTCATGTTGTGGTGATGGGCGAGGCAGTTAATGGCTTGGTACACACATCAAAAGTTTATGGAGCTTTAGCTACTGGGCGGCCAATCATTTACATTTCCCCAGGACAAAGTCATCTAGCTGATCTTTTAGAAAGTTGTCAGCAGACTTATCATGCTGAACATGGTGACGTTGAAAAAGTTATTCAGGCGATACGACAAATCAAGGGGTTAACCAAGGAGAACAAGGAAAAAGCAGCTACCCTCAATAAAGCATTTTATCTTGAGCAGTTTTCTAAAAGCCGATGTTTTGAGACTTTTTCAGAACAAGTTTTAAAAATTCCACAAACAAAACGCTTCATTGCATCAGAAAAACAAGCAGACGCATACTCACCTAGAAATTAAAATTATTTGCCTTCTCTGGCCAAATTTCTGTTCCAGGAGGGGATATCAACGATAAGATCCTCTTCGCCATTGGGGACACATTGACAAGAAAGCCTGGAGTTGGGCTTTACATCGGGGGCTAAATCTAACATGTCATTTTCGCTGTCTGTGGCTAGTGAGCAGCTCCTCAGCCCTTTTTTTACATAGACATGGCAGGTTGAGCACGCGCAGACTCCTCCACAAGCATGATCAATTTCTATTCCAGATGAAAGGGCAATATCCAAAATGCTTCCCGGCAAGCCAGTTCCAAAAACCGGATAGTCGGGCGAAACCTCGATAGTTTTATTTAGGTTTTCAAACCTAATCCGGAACGGTTTCGAGGGTCGTTTGATTTCCGGAGTTTTAATGTAGGGGTTTGTTCCGCCCATTCAAAAGTCCTCTCTTAAAGTGTCGAGTACAGTAGCAATTGATTTGGAACAGCGCAATGGCGAATAAAAAGCAGACTATCGACAAGAATGTAAAACCATATTAACATAAATATAGAAACTCCTTTTTTTACTATCAAACTTAGCTTCACTTTCGGGGGACTCATGAAAAACCTTCTAGTTTGTCTTTTCACTTTAGTGATATCTGTTTCCGTGGCTCAGGCCAAAGGGACATCAAGTCTGTCTCGGGGGGGTTACGGCTTTCTGTTTCCAGATGCTAATTCGTTCCTAAACGGGGGACAAATGGCTACAACTAGCGGGACAGCTGTCGAGGCATTTTATAAACGGCATGATCACTTGAAAACACAAACCCTTTCCCCATCGATCGTTTGGGGTTCAGGAAAAGTAGGGTTAGGGGCCTATGTAAATCGTACTGGAAACTCTCTGACAGGAAATGATTCTAGCCATACCGATACTATGGGTGCTGGACTGGGGGTTAGTTTAGCTCAAGGCAGAGTGACTGCCGGGGGAACCTTCACGAGAAGTATAGACACAGCCCAATCTAACGATGGGACAGTTTCAGCGGCACTTAATTACAACGGTTCAAAAAGCCAGGGATTTCACATGGGGGCTGGATTTAGCACAAGCCTTAACAGCAGATCTGGAGCAGAAACTAAATCGGCTACATTAGCGATGGGCTGGGGATTCTCGATGGCAACTATCGAGGCCAACTACCAACTGAAAGATTTAGACCATACGAGCAATAACTACAAAGCTTCAGGATATCTGAACTTTGGGGGTTCTAATTACTATGCTTCGACTGGCTATTCCTATGATAGGCCGACTAAACAAAGCGCCGTTTCCGGTCGACTGGGGTATATCATGGGGAACGTTGATTTCTCCGTGCACAGTGAGCACACCGTTCAAACCGGGCAGACTCCTTATTATGGAGCGACACTTCGCGCAGCGTTCTAAAAATTTCGAATTAAGAACCGACTTCCTTTAATCCGTCATTCTCGCTTTGTTCGGGGTGCTAAGAGGTCCGCATACTTTTATGAGCATTCGAACAAAAGTTATAGGGTCTTTTTGCGCCATACTTATCTTATTTGGTGTGGTCTCAACTTATACCTATCTGAAATCCCGAAGAATTAATCAGCGCTTGTCATTGGTCAGTGAGCTTTTGCTTCCAATGTCTCACCAACTTGTACAGATCCAAGTGGGCTCGCAAAACTTAGCGGAAGAAATCAATCGTTTTTACTCAGATGAAATTCCCCCGAGCGACAGAGCCACTTTTTCCCGTATGGCTCGAGACCTATATCCCTATGCGATTCGAAAGAAGTTCTTGAATGCGGAACAACTTTTGTCAAAATTTTCAACGATAAACTCTGAACCGATTCCTGAAATTTTGCGTATGCTTGAGGGGCTTCGCGGCAGCTTTGAAAAACTTAACAACACAACTCAAAAACAGGAGTTTGATGTTCAGTTCGTGACCTTCAAAAAGCTGCTTCAGGATCTCACTAAAAAAATCGAATTAGAATGCGAGAAAATAACGACCGAAGCTCAATCGGAAGGGAAAGAAAATCTTTTCACCAGTGTCGGGCTGTCATTGCTTCTATCGCTAGTAGGGATATTTTGTATGATACTAGCCTATCGCGTACTCAATCCCTTACCGCAACTAATCCAAAGTCTTAAAAAGCTCACAAGCGGAGATTTTGACCAGAATATAAAAGTGAAAAGCTCTGAAAAAGACGAGATTGGTCAGCTGGCTAGAGAGTTTAATAGAATGCTTGGAGCCCTCAAAGAAAGAGATCAGAAAATCCATGCTCAGCAACGAGAGCTCTTACAGTCTGAAAAACTCGCAGCAATCGGACAGTTATCTGCTGAGGTAGTTCATGAAATTAGAAACCCACTTAACTCGATAAGCTTAAATATCGATTGGCTAGAAACGGAACTTCAAGCAAGTGATTCAGAAATTAAAAAAACTTTGAAAAGCGTCTCTCGAGAGATCGAAAGGTTGGCCCAAATCACAGAAAGTTATTTGGTTAGAGCTCGAGTGAGAACTCAGGAAAACCATGCGACTGAGCTTAATGCTCTTCTTGCAGAAGTGATTGATTTCGAGCGAGGTGATCGTTCTGGAGTAGTCATCGAAACTGAACTCTATGATAAGGAGCTTTACATAAAAACCGATCGCTCAAAGATGAAACAAGCCATCATAAATGTTTTAAAGAATGCAAAAGAAGCAATGCCAAAAGGCGGAAAAATAAAAATAAAAACAATAGCTGACCACCAGGCGACCCAAGTCATCTTTCAGGACAACGGGCTGGGCATGAATGAGGATACCAAGTCGAAAAGTTTCAACCCCTTTTTCACCACAAAAACCAACGGGACGGGACTCGGGCTTTCGCTTACGAAAGAAATTGTCGAAGCAGCTAGAGGGCGCATTTTAGTAGCCAGTCAAGTTGGCGTAGGAACAACTTTTACATTTCAATTTCCTCTTTCTTAAAGGAATTTCAAGATGCAACCAAAATATCGTGCCGTGATAGTGGATGACGAGCCCGCTAATCTTGAGTCGCTGGAGCGAATCCTTCGCAGTGATGGAGCAGAGGTTAGTAGTTTTTTAGATCCCCAGGAAGCCCTTGTTTTCATGCGAAACGGCTTTGTGGACATATTGTTGACTGACTTGAGATTACAGTCCTGGACAGGGATGGATCTTTTAGAGGCTGTTAAATTAGTCGATTCATCTATTGAAATCATTATGATGACAGCTTTCGGAACAGTTGAAATTGCTGTGGAGGCGATGAAGAAAGGCGCGTACGACTTTATTACGAAGCCGCTGCAAAGAATTCAAGTTCTAAAGGCTGTACATAGAGCGTTGGAACGGCGGCAACTAGTTCGAGAAAACAATCGACTTAGGGAGGTAGTTTTCGAAGACAATCAATCGGGGCAACGAGATATTATCTGGAAGTCTGAATCGATGGGAAGAATGGTTGAGGTTGCAATTCAAGCGGCTCGCAGCAAGGCGAACGTACTAATTGAGGGAGAGAGTGGTACGGGCAAGGGGTTGTTGGCTCAATATATCCATGACAGAAGTGATTGTGCCAGATTAAAAAAAGGGGTTCTTGTAAAGATAAATTGCACCGCTATTCCAGATAATCTTCTAGAAGCTGAGCTATTTGGCTATGAGCCCGGGGCTTTTACGGGGGCCACCAAACGAAAACAGGGTAAAGTTGAATTGGCCCATGAAGGGACACTTTTTTTAGATGAAATTGGGATTGCACCAGCGACACTGCAGAGCAAGCTTCTCAGATTTCTCCAGGAGGGAGAATTTGAGCGGTTGGGAAGTAATGAGACTTTTAAGATTCAGACTCGAGTTATCAGTGCGACAAATGTGGATTTAAAGTCGGCAATTAGAGAGGGTGAGTTTCGAGAGGATCTTTTTTACCGCCTTAATGTATTGCACATTAGGGTGCCGTCGCTCAGGGAGCGATTGCAAGACATTCCTCTTTTGGCAGCCCAATTTATTTCGGAGTCTGCGAAAAAAAATGGTCGGCAGCCACCACTAATTCATCCCAAGGTCCTAGAGTTATTAACTTACTATAGTTGGCCCGGTAACATTAGGGAGTTACAAAACCTAATGGAGAGATTGGTAGTATTAAATACCTCTGGTGAAATTAGATCCGAAGATCTTCCTCCGGAATTTGGAGGAAGCAAAAAAGACAGCGTGATTACAGTTCCTATAGGGCTTCCACTCAAAAAGGTAGAGAGGCTTTTGTTCGAAGAGACGCTAAAGTCAACCGAAGGAGATAAGAGGCTTGCTGCTCGATTACTAGGGGTTCATCCTCGAACGATATATCGTTATCTAGAGCAACAAAACTTGCAACAGCCTCGCGAGGGTTCGATCCTCCAAGCGCCCGATGCCTTGGCTCCACTCCCGACCGAATCAAAGTAAAATATCTTTTCAATTTCTGCATCGATTAGGGTAAAACGAAAAACATGACGAGTGTTGTGATCATAGGGTTGCTAGGTGGTGGAATTGTTTCTGCAGCGGCGGTTTTTTATCGGGTCCGTCGACATCGAAGCCTTCGAAATAAACTCACGGTCATTGAAAATAGCGAAAAACCCACTCAAAGTGAGCCCGCCTTAAACCAAAGACTTGAAAAAACTAGGTTATCGATATCTGGGCACTTATCTCAGTTCTTTGGACGTAGTAGCGCGGAGAGTTTAAACTCTGATGATTGGAGCCAAATTGAAGAAGCCCTTTTAGCAGCCGATGTGGGCTACATGACGACTCAAGCGCTAATCACTGAAGTAAAAGGACGGATGACAGAGAAAAAAAACACAGATCTAAAGAAATTGTTGAGAGATGCCACGGACCTTATTTTTTCCACCTCAAAAAGTGGACAGTTTAGCTTTGATTCCGGGGTCAAACCGTTGGTCATTAGCGTAGTTGGTATTAACGGCGCGGGCAAAACCACAACCGTAGGTAAGCTTGCCCAGCAATTTAAGGATGCCGGGAAGATAGTTTTGCTTGGGGCAGTGGACACTTTTCGTGCTGGCGCGATATCACAGTTAAAAGTTTGGGCCGATCGGACTGGTTCGCAATTTGTAACGGGTAGAGAGGGTGCCGATCCTGGCGCAGTGGCATTTGACTCGGTCTCAGCGGGTAAAGCCAGAGGTGTTGACGTGGTTCTGTTAGATACAGCGGGACGGTTACACACAAAATCCAATTTAATGGAAGAGCTAAAAAAAATTCACAGAGTTATTAAAAAAGTGATTCCTGAAGCTCCTCATGAGACTTGGTTGGTAATTGACGGGACTTTAGGGCAGAACTCGTTGGTTCAAGCCAAGGAATTTAAAAAAGCCTTGGATCTTACCGGCGTGATTGTGACCAAGCTTGATGGAACTGCTAAAGGCGGTGCTATTTTAGCAATTGCTTCTGAACTCAATTTGCCAGTTCGATATATCGGCTTGGGTGAGGCCGTTCAGGATTTGGCGCCATTCAATTCAAATGCTTTTATTGATGCTATTTTGGGGTAAAATTTAAAAAACTACCTTGGAGTTTTCTGTGGATACGGCATTTATAACCCTGTTGGGCGGAACGGCCCTAATGATTTACTCAATTGAGGAACTCTCTCGAAGCGTTCAATATTTGGCGGGATCTAAGTTTCGGACATGGATTAATCTTTTTGCAGCCAATCGGCTGAGCGCAATACTTTTAGGAATCGTGCTATCGATTTTACTTAGTAGTAGTGGGGCCGTGACGGTGATGTTAGTGGGGCTTGCTAATGCTAGATTGCTAACCCTGGAACAAGTTTTTGCCGTTACTTTAGGGGCGTCGATAGGAACGACCTTAATCGTTCATTTGTTTGCGTTCAACATTTCAAAGTATGGACTAGTTATAATGGCGGTGGGTGTAGGTCTCGAAGCTTTTTCTAGGTCTGATAAGTTCATCCGGATTGCAAGAGGGCTTCTGTTTCTTGGAATGATGTTTTATTCCATGTCTCTAATTGTAGTTGCTGGCACTGAGATGAAGCACAATGATCTTTTCAACTACATCATTGAATATTTCAGAAATCGTCCGATAGTCTCCGTGATTTTAGCAACGGCATTTACAGCCGCCATTCATAGTAGCGCAGCCACTATTGCGTTTATGATGTCAATCATGGTTGCTAGACACTCCGATGTCTATGAGGCAATTCCTTGGATTCTAGGAGCCAACCTGGGAACTACCACGACCGCTTTTTTCGCAAGCTTTAAAACCGGGAGCTTGGGAAGGCAGGCAGCTCTCGGACACTTGTTCTGTAAGTTAGTGGGTGTTGCAGTCTGTTTTCCGCTGATGCAACATCTAGGCAAGTTGGCTGAACATGTTGGGGGCGATGTGAGTCGTCAGATTGCAACTACTCACACGCTATTTAATGTGTTTTTAGCGGTTTTATTTTTCCCATTTATTTCTTGGGGTGTTGCGTTTGTTAAAAAGTTTGTTACCGATAAAGATGACAAAGGAGAGTTTTCTTTTCAGTATCTAGATCCAAGAACTCTTGATTCTCCAGAATTAGCTTTGGCTCAGGCGCAACGCGAAATCCTAAGGCTGTCCGATATTGTAGAGAAGATGCTTACTCGCAGTATATCTCTTTTTGAGCCTGGTAGATTGGGAGAGGTTGAATCAATTAAATCAATGGATCAACTGGCAGACTTCCTAAATCGTGGAATAAAGCTCTACTTAACAAAGCTTTCACAAAAAGAGATGACTCCCGAACAAGTTCAAAAAGAATTTGAGTTGCTTTTGAGAACTAACGACTTAGAAAATATTGGAGACATTGTAGACAAAAACATTCTTGAGTTGGTCAAAAAGAAACACAAGAAAGGGTATGTTTTTTCAAAAGAAGGTTGGTCTGAGATTACGGTGTTTCATGAAAAGGTTGTGGAATGTGTGAGAGTCTCAACAGCTTATTTTACGTCAAGAGACCCTGCTTTGGCCGCCCGGCTTGCCGTTCTGAAAGAACAGATAGAAGATTTGTTAATTGATCTCAGTGAACAACATGTTCAAAGGCTTCATAGAGGGGTCAAAGAGAGTCTTGATACCACATCTGTACATCTCGATCTGCTTGGAAATTTAGAACACATCGCGGTACTGTCGACCAACTTCATTAGATTAACAGCTATTAGGACAACCTCTTAGAAGTTTGCGCTCCGCGCCCTAAAAGCAGGCTAAAACTTACTTGAACAACCAAGTGCATTCTAGCCCCTGACCAAGTAAAATTATAGGGTGGAAGAGCGTAAAAAAAAACAATTCCAAATAAGAAATCACCGGCATCTGATTTTGGGCTCTTATTCAGAAGGTGAAATTGTTAATCGAATTGCCCAGGGAAAATATCGTGGAGATGAAGAGGTTTCTTCAGCCCCATTTCTCTTATGGCAGAAAATATCATCTCACCCATTATTTTATGATGCATTCTTGAAGCGATTGTTTGTCCGTGAATACTCCCAATCTCCTGCTTCAAGCTCTAAAGGTTCTGGGGATGAAGTAAAGATTACAAACCCAGAGAGAGCTCAAGAGACTCCAAAGCCTATCAGTTCGAACGCATTTGAAACGAAGACAAAGCCCGTTATTCGAAAAGAGGTCGGACAAGCGACACAGCAACACGACCCCGGAAATCCTTGGGAAAATGACAGCGAAATACAAAATCTTTTTTTGCAGGCAACGGATGAAGAAGATTTCTCTGATTTTGAAGACAACATTTCGGCGGTTTTTGAAAGCTCAGAAAATTTATCCCTAGACAGCACACAACAAACGCATCAACCTGCAGATCTTGGAATGCAAGAGCCGGTCGAAACAAAAAATCGTGAGGACCTTTTTTTTGAAGACACCCCATCGAACGACCACACAAGCGTAACTGGAGCAAAAAGAAAAAGACTGTTAACAGTAGGGTCAGTTGTGGCAGGGCTCGTATGTCTGTACCAAATGGGACAATCTGGCCCTGAGGTTCAAGTTACCCCTCTTGAGAGTAAAACCGAAACTGAAACTGTCGATAATCTCGCAGCAGTAAACCCTTCCGGCCAGTTGAATCGGCAAGAGTTTATAGCGGCCTTAGCGGACGAAGCATCTCATTTTTATGAGCTCGATACCCCTTTGCATATTTCTGGGGCTCAAGAGCTCTTCCAAGAGGCCTTAAAGCTAAGTCCGGACGATCCTCAACTTATAGGGTGGTTAGCGCTATCAAAGGCTCATTTGTTTGAACAGGATCCAAACAATAAAAAACTTGAGGAAACTATTAATTCATTAATTAGCACGGGTCGTAAGATAGACCCCCATCGAAATGCATTTTATAGAGCAGAGGCAATGTTAGCCTATTTTCAGAAAAACAATGAAGACGCAGTACAAAAAATTCAATTTGCCTTCGAGTCTGACCCGACAGATCTGGACTCCTTAATTTTGGAGGCAGAAATTTTAAATTCAACGGCTGATCGAACTCAAGCTAGAGTCGTGATTGACAAGGTCTTAATGATGCAGCCCCGACTAGTTAGAGCCTATAGCGTGGCCGCCCGAATTTATTTGGATCTAGGAGACCTTGA
>Ga0214923_10001559_pt1 | contig 32444 bp, 31 predicted proteins | sample LL1510_MetaG_FD_177993 | JGI IMG/M metagenome (GOLD analysis project Ga0214923, IMG submission 177993) | Freshwater microbial communities from Lake Lanier, Atlanta, Georgia, United States - LL-1510 | ecosystem: Environmental > Aquatic > Freshwater > Lake | place: USA: Georgia | collected...
TTCATGAACTTTAGGCGAAACTCCATGTGCCGAAAAGACCACAATTGCGCCTTCTGGAACTTCATTAGTTTCATCAACAAATATTGCGCCGCGCTTTTCTAGAGTTTCAACGACATGCTTGTTATGGACAATCTGTTTGCGGACATAAACCGGAGCGCCATATAGATCGAGCGCTTTCTCAACGGTAATAACGGCGCGATCAACGCCCGCGCAATATCCACGCGGCGCTGCTAATAGGACCCGTTTTGCCATGCGTGCATCCTAATAGAATCACGCCATGTCTGACGCTCCGGAAATCAAGCCAGTATCGGTTCGTTACGTGACTGAGCGGATTGGGCAGATTATCGATGATCTCCCCGAGCTCTGGATTGAAGGCGAATTATCTGAAATTAATGTGCGGCCGGGTTCGCCCACTATTTTTATGCGGTTACGTGATACCAGCGCAGATATGAGCATCTCAATTAAATGTTTTAAAAATGTTTTTGATTTGGTTGCACCGCTAGAACAGAACGCCCGAATTGTGATTCGTTCGAAACCACAATGGTGGAGTAAAAATGGTTCGCTCGCATTTCAAGTAAATGAACTTCGCAAAGTTGGCGAAGGTGAGTTGCTTGCTCGGCTTGAAGCGTTGAAAAATAAATTGGCTCTTGAGGGTTTATTTGATGAATCGCGAAAACTTCCACTCCCGTTTCTGCCAAATAAAGTTGGTCTGATCTGCGGTCGAAATAGCGATGCCGGTAAAGATGTAGTCGAAAATGCAAAGCGTCGATGGCCCTCGGTCCAATTTGAAATTCGCGAAGTCGCGGTAGCAAGCGCTGCGGCCGTTAGTGAAGTTTCAGAAGCGCTTTTGGAATTAGATGCTGATCCGAGCGTGGATGTAATTATCATTACCCGGGGTGGCGGAAATTTTGAAGATTTACTGCCATTTTCAGATGAATCGCTACTTCGCTTAGTTGCTAATGCAAAAACTCCGATCGTTAGCGCGATCGGCCATGAGAAAGATTCACCGCTTTTGGATTTAGTAGCTGATTGGCGCGCTTCGACTCCTACCGATGCTGGTAAGAAAGTTGTGCCGGATATGCAAGAGGAACTCACTAAAATTTCAAACTTGCGCGATCGCGCAGATCGTCGAATAAATGATTTAGTACTGCTGGAAATGACGAAAATCGCTGGCTTAATGCAGCGGCCGGTGATGCGGGAACCTATGATTATGGTTACCTCCCGCGAAGAGATAATTAAGGGAATTCGGATTCGTGGGTGGCGCAGTATGGATAGCGCGATTTCACATGCGAAATCAGAGATCAAGCAAATCGCGGCTCGAGTTCGAACGCTCTCTCCCCAAGCAACTTTGGATCGTGGTTACGCAGTTGTGCAAAAACCGGATGGTTCAATCATTCGAGCCGCAAAAGATTTAAATAAGGGTGATGCGCTAGAGCTTCGCCTTGCAGATGGTGTGGCGTTGGCAACAGCTAACGGCGAAAGTAAGAAATAGTTATTAACCGCGCAAGATTAAAGGAGTAGATTACGAACATGGCCGCTGCAAAATTGTCATATGAAGAGGCTCGGGATGAGCTCACGAAAGTTGTAGCGACCCTCGAGGCTGGTGGCGCTGGATTAGAAGACTCGCTAAAGCTCTGGGAACGCGGCGAAGAGTTAGCGTTGATCTGTCAAGAATGGCTCGATGGCGCCCGGAAGAAATTGGAAGCGGCGAAACCAGCGGAAGATAAGTAAATGCCAGAATTTAGTTATGAAGATTTATTACCGGTTGGGCCAGATACGACAAAGTATCGATTGGTTTCAAAAGAAGGTATCTCAACATTTACTGCAGATGGTCGTGAATTCTTAAAAGTTTCCGCCGATGCAATCTCAAAATTAACTGAAGCGGCAATTCACGATATTTCCCATTACTTGCGCGGTGAGCATCTACAGCAGCTCGCCGATATCTTGAAAGATCCAGAGAGCTCACCGAATGATCGATTTGTAGCGTTAGATCTATTAAAAAACGCCAATATCGCTGCTGGTGGAATCTTGCCGATGTGCCAAGACACTGGGACTGCAATCGTGATGGGCAAAAAAGGCCAACATGTATTGACCGAGAGCCGTGACGAGGCGAGTATCTCGCGCGGGGTTTATGACGCATTCACCAAGTTAAACCTCCGTTATTCCCAGTTGGCTGCAGTCACAACTTGGGAAGAGAAGAACACTGGAAATAATTTGCCTGCCCAAGTTGAGATTTACTCCGATAGCGAACATCCAGATGAGTACAACTTCCTCTTCATCGCAAAAGGTGGCGGTAGCGCAAATAAATCTTTCCTATACCAAGAGAGTAAAGTGGTTTTAAATCCAACTTCATTTATGAATTGGTTGGATGAAAAACTTCGATCGATCGGGACTGCGGCCTGCCCGCCTTACCACCTAGCAATTGTCATTGGCGGAACTAGCGCCGAGTTCACAGTTAAGACTGCAAAGTTAGCGAGTACTAAATATTTGGATTCACTTCCAACAACAGGTGATGCTAAAACTGGTCGCGCATTTCGAGATCTTGAACTTGAAGCGCAGGTTCACAAATTGACCCAGAATTTAGGAATCGGCGCGCAATTTGGCGGCAAGTATTTCTGTCACGATGTGCGCGTAATTCGATTACCTCGCCACGGCGCATCACTTCCCATTGCGATTGCGGTTTCATGTTCCGCCGATCGCCAAGCAAAGGCGAAGATCACAAAGGATGGAATCTTCTTAGAACAACTCGAGCAAGACCCAGCCCACTTCTTGCCCGAAACTACCGAAGAGCACCTTGATAGCGATGTGGTGCAAATAGATTTAAATAGGCCGATGGCGGAGATTTTGCAGACCCTGGCGAAAAGCCCAATAAAGACGCGGCTTTCATTAACTGGAACCTTGGTGGTAGCCCGCGATTTAGCCCATTCAAAAATTAAAGAGTTAATTGATTCTGGAAAACCGTTGCCAGAGTATTTAAAGAAGTATGCGGTTTATTACGCGGGCCCCGCGAAAACCCCAGTCGGATATGCCTCTGGATCTTTTGGTCCAACCACTGCTGGTCGAATGGATTCCTATGTTGAGCAATTCCAAACCCTCGGTGGCTCGATGGTGATGTTGGCAAAAGGAAATCGTTCGAAAGCCGTTACCGATGCATGTAAGAAAAATGGCGGCTTCTATCTCGGATCAGTTGGTGGCCCGGCAGCGCGCTTAGCCCAAGATTGCATCAAGAAAGTTGAAGTTTTAGATTTCGAGGAGCTCGACATGGAAGCGGTCTGGAAGATTGAAGTTGAAAATTTCCCAGCCTTTATCGTGGTTGATGACAAAGGTAATGACTTCTTTGCTGAAACAAGTAAACCAATTTCGATCGGCAAACGCCCTTAAAGAAATCTGGGTTTAGTAGTAACGCGATCTTTGGAATTTTGCATAAGCTTTGCATGGGGTGTCGTATCTCGCTTCGATATAGCGGAGCCCCCATTGAATCTGAGTTAGCGGGTTGGTCCGCCAATCGGTCGCGATAATCTCCATCTTGGTTGCGGGCAAAGCTTGCGCAATTCCATGCGCCCCGCTCCTCGGGTTTCGAGCTTTATAGTTCCAATGGCTCTCTCTCGTCCAAAGTTTGTTTAGGCAGGTGTACTGCTTTTCGCCCCAGCTGTAATTAGCGAGCGCGTAAGACTTTGCATATTTCTTAGCACCTAGCGGATTACGAGCGGCTTCGAGCTGGCCAGATAGATTGGAAACTAGCGCGATATCGAAAGCGTTAACAGCAATGGTTGGGTCAAATTCAAATAGCGCGGTCGATCCGGTCCCGACTTGAAGGTCGGTGGAATTGGTCGGGGCAGCGCTTTTGAGGTCTGCGTCGAGTTCAATAATTACCGACATTGGGCCCTGGGAGTAGGTTGGCTCCATGATCGCCAGCGAAAGGGTCGCGAAGGCCGCAACGGTGACTGCCCGTCGGTGCGCTCTTGAAATTCGCATCGCTATCGCTTCCTCTCTACTGCTCGTTTCCGCCAACTCCGTAAACCTCAATTAAGAGGTTTTAGCTAACGGGGATGGCGCTAGGGTGGCAAATGGGGTGAGTCGCGGCAAATCTAAAGGAGCGCGTGGCGCAATTTTTATCGAAAAGCGAAAACTGTGGATATATATAACTGCAGGTCAGGCTGGGGAAAGTCCGTTATGCCCGTTTTGCGAATGAGAGATATACCACCGGTCGAAATGTCCGATTTGTTACTTATTAAACGATCGGTTCTTCCAACATTTCAGTAACTAAAGCTGCGATTTGAGAGCGCTCGCTTCGGGTCAAGGTGATGTGGGCAAAGAGCGGATGGCCTTTTAGCGATTCCACAACCGCGACTACGCCATCATGGCGACCGACCCGAAGGTTGTCGCGTTGGGCGACATCGTGGGTCAAGATTACTCGAGAACCTTGGCCGATTCGAGAGAGCACGGTTAGCAAGACTCCCCGTTCTAGCGATTGCGCTTCATCCACGATTACAAAAGAGTCATGAAGTGATCGGCCACGAATATGGGTCAACGGTAAAACCTCGATTAGACCGCGAGCCAGAATTTCTTCAATTACTTGGGCGCTAACCAAGGCCCCTAAAGTGTCAAAAACTGCTTGCGCCCAGGGCGACATCTTCTCGCCTTCCGAACCTGGCAAGTAACCCAACTCTTGGCCGCCAACTGGATAGAGCGGTCGGAAGACAATTACCTTCTTATGAAGTCGTTTCTCCATTACCGCTTCAAGTCCGGCACAGAGCGCGAGCGCAGATTTTCCAGTTCCGGCCCGACCGCCGAGGGAGACGATCCCAATATCGTTATCAAGTAGTAGATCTAACGCAACCCGTTGTTCGGCACTTCGCCCATGTAGTCCAAAAGCACTTCGATCGCCCCGAACTAATTGCAACTTCTTATCTGGAGTTACCCGAACTAGCGCGCTACCTTTTTCGGAGTGCAAGACAATTCCGGTATGGCATGGGTAATCCATCGCTAGCGGGTCTGAAATTTTTTCATTTTCATAGAGCGAATCGATGGTGTTGCCACCAACAGTTGCGGCTTCCATCCCAGTCCAGCCCGTGTTTGGGACTAATTCGGCGCGGTACTCCTCCGCCGAAATTCCCATTGAGGAAGCTTTTACTCGGAGCGGTAAATCTTTTGTAACTAAAACTACTTCCTTACCATCGGCTGCTAAATTCCTGGCAACCGCCAGAATTCGAGTGTCATTACTGCCGTCGCGATAGAAGCCAGCTGGAAGTGAAGCGGTATCGGTATGGTTTAACTCAACTGAAAGCGTGCCGCCTTCAGCTGTAATTTCAAGTGGTTGATCTAACCGGCCATGGGAAATTCTTAAATCATCGAGTGCGCGAAGTGCTGATCTGGCGAAGTAACCAAGTTCTGGATGGTCACGTTTCTGCTCAAGTTCACCGATCACCGCGATTGGAATAATCACTTCATGTTCAGCAAACCGGAAGAGCGCCGATGGATCGGCAAGTAAAACGCTAGTGTCAATTACATATGTTTTAAGCCCAGTTTTAGCTGATTTTGCGGGCGTGGCATTACCGGTTTTTGATCGATTATTTCCGATCGTTTTTTCAGTTGTAATCGTTGGGTCCATTTCTACGCAAAGAACGTTGAAAACGGCTTATGGGGTAAAAGGTAAATCCTGGGACCTTTCGGACATTGGCGACACGCGCCAACAGAAGGTAAATTCTAAATAACAAGTTGAGGGTTGGCTAAGCGCCTAACCGACGTTCCCGAAGCGAGTAAGAGCGAAGCGCTCGGAGGAAATCAACTTTACGGAAATCTGGCCAATAAGCTTCACAGAAATAAAACTCAGAATGAGCGCTCTGCCAAAGTAGAAAGCCGCCTAGGCGTTGCTCGCCAGAAGTTCTAATCACCAATTCTGGATCGGGCTGTCCTGCGGTATATAAATATTGACTGACCTCTGCCACCGAAATTTCACTCGCAATTTCGGCTGGGCTCTTTCCAGCTTTGCCAGCTTCTGTGATCAGCGACTTAACCGCATCGACAATTTCACGACGACCGCCATAACCAATTGCCACATTTACGACAACACCTTTGATTCCGCGGCTCTTGGTGGCAACTGCCGCCAACCGATCTTGCAGCTCTACCGGCAGAAGTTCGAGTGAGCCAACTGGGCGAATCTCCCAACGACCACGCCGACCTAACTCATCAACTGTTGATCCGATGATTTCGATTAAAGCTTTTAACTCTTCGGGAGATCTCTTTAAATTGTCATTAGAAAGGAGCCATAAAGTTAAGACTTTTACATTGCTCTCTTCACACCAATCCAGAAGTTCAATAATTTTATCGGCGCCGGCTTTATGGCCGCGGCGCGAGGAGGTATCGCCATCAATCGATGGGTTAGCTTTTGCCCACCTTCGGTTGCCATCCAAAATTACTCCGACATGGTGCGGGGTCTTTGAAAAATCTAAAGAGCGCACTAACCGACGTTCATATAATGGGTAGAGAAATGATTTGATGCTGGATTTAATAACATGAGACATGGGTTAGCTCTGGTGGCTCTCCCGAAACGCTCGACGCTCTGCAATAAAAGATGCGACTGGCAAAGTGCCAGCCAAGATAAAGAAAATCATTTTCTTAATATCGTAGCGAGCTCGGACTGAGTAATGAATCGCAGTAAAAACATAAAAGGGATAGACATAACCATGCACGATTGGAATCCACTTTACGTGGCTCTGCCAATTTTCATTATTTAATATATACATAGTAGGTAAGTCAACAAACCATAAAAGCAGCGACATCACGCCTGCAAAAATCGCCATAAACCTAAATCGTATTAGCACGCCACTCAATTTCTGCTCCTTAGCTCGATTTCACTATCTTCATTCTTCTTGAATTTTTGGTAGAACGGAAGAAAAACTACTACCCCAGCCATCAACCACCATATGACGACATACGAAATATGTTGCCAGTAATAGCCCGGCACCGTGGATCTAGCAGGTTCGGATGAAATCAACTTTAAGCTGCTCTCAATCCCAGAGATTGCCTCCGTCTGCACAATCACAAAACCATCAAAGATTGGGAGGTTGGTCTTATCTGCAATTAACGCGCTATCCAGCCTGGATAAAACATTTACCTCATTGGTAAATACGGCTCGATCTTCATTTTGATGTGGCATTAACCGTCCCACAATTGCAGTTGGCTCGCTCGGTAGCGGATTCCTTGGCCCCGATGTAGCCGAAATTTCCCGAGCCACCAAGATTGCTCCCGAATTTGGGATTTCTACAATTCCAACTTCCCAACTTTCACGGGTATTTCCCCGCCCTAATTGATTTGGCGCAATAAAACTTGCTACATAGCTTCCGAAAAATTTAACAATCTGGTTTGGGGCAGATCCAGATAGCGCAACACCTGGCTTTGCAATATCCAACAACGAAATTGCTGGTTTATCAATGACTGGTTTTTGTAGTTCTTGTAAATCTGCCGCGCGTTGCAGCTGCCAAATTCCTAAACCGATAAAAATTGAAATTAAAAGTGCCGCAGCTAACGCTCTTGAAATCGATTTCTGTAACTTACTTCGATTCACTCTCGGAACCATTCGAATTATCTTCCGGATTCATCCGCGTTTGCATTTTTTGATACCTACGATAAAAACTCCAGAGCAATAACGAGACCGCAACCATCAATACAAATAAGGTAATTGAGCCTGCCGTGCCTGAGTTTATGGTTGCTTCATCCATGAAAGAATCATCCCATGTCAGAGCAAAGTTCAACACCCAATCAAAAAACTGGGCTGTGGCGTGAACGCTTTCCTAACCACAATTTTTCCAGCGCTGAAATTGCGCATTTAAATCAGAGATACGGGAACGCACGCCAAATAAATTGGAAGGTTCCTGCAATCATTGCGTTAGCCCTTGGCCTTCCGTGGTTGCTTTGGTCGGCTACTCATCACTCACTGCCAGAAATTCGTTACACGCTAATTTCATTTGAACAAGATCAAACTTCTGCAACCCCATCGATTGATATCACTTATGAGATAGCTCGTCGAAATCCCGAAATTGCAATCACCTGCACTTTGGTAGCGCGCGACATTGATAAGAACATCGTCGGTGAATTTGCCGATCAAATCCCAGCTACAACGGCTTCAGTAATTACTCGCAAAACTCGGATTCTGGCACGCTCAATTCCAGTTAATGCAGCGGTTATCAGATGTGCAACTACGTGATTAATTAAGTACCGTACTCCCTTATGGCTACAACACCGGAGACCAATACTTGGCTCACCCAAGAAGCAGCGGATCGGCTATCCGCCGAATTGGCGCACCTGGAAAATGAAGGCCGCTCCGAAATAATTAAAAAGATTGAAGCAGCGCGCCAAGAAGGCGACTTAAAAGAGAACGGTGGCTATCACGCCGCGAAAGATGAACAAGGAAAAATCGAAGCCCGAATTCGCCAACTTAAACATATGTTGGAACATGCGCATATCGGGGAGCCGCCTGCTGGTGAATCAGGCGTGGTTGGTTTCGGTATGAAAATCACGGTAGATATCGGCGGCGATCAGATGCAATTTCTCTTAGGTTCCCGAGAAATAAGTTCTGGCGATCTCGATGTTTATAGCGAGAAATCACCACTTGGTTCAGCAGTTATGGGGATGAAAGTGGGCGAAACCGTTACTTACACCGCACCAAACGGTAAAGCGATTGCGGTTGCGATATTAGAAGCTGAGTTCTACGCCTAATTACTTAGTAACTTTATTTGTATATTTCCGAACGCTTAGCGGTACGAAAATAACCAAGATAATTACCATATAAATCAAGGACATGGTCAACGGATTCTCGCTTGGGAATGAACCCGCAGTAGCACCAAATTGATTCTCAAGTCCAAACAATTGGCGGCAAGCGGCAACCATGGTTGAAACTGGATTCCACTCGGCCACATATTGCAACGGTTTTGGCATCCCGGTAGTCGGAGCAAATGCATTTGATAAGAAAGTCATCGGAAAGGTAACTAAGAAGCTTACGTTCTGCACAACTCGCGCATCACGTGCTGCTAAGCCAGCAAAAATTCCAACCCACGAAAGTGCATAACCAAATGCAAGTAGGAATAAGAAAGCTAGCGAAATTTTTAAGATCCCAGATGTTGGTCGCCAGCCAACGAGGTAACCAGCTAGCCCCATTACGGCTAATACTAAAATGTTTAATAACCCATCACCCAGAGTTCGGCCAAAAACTAAAGCAGAGCGCGCAATCGGAAGGGAGCGGAACCGATCAATCAAACCTTTTTGCATATCTTCAGCTAGCCCAGAAGCGGTAGCCGCAAGCGTAAATGCAGTGGTCTGAACGAAAATTCCCGGCATTAAAAGTTGTACATAACCGCCGGGTTGACCGGTCTCTATCGAACCACCGAATACATATCTAAATAGTAAAACGAACATCACGGGTTGAATCGTTGAGAAAATTAATACTTCTGGAACTCGAGCAAGTTGCAACAATTGGCGCTTGGTAATTATGAGCGCATCAGTTAGAGCATGCATTAACGATTTCCACCCTTTCGCTTCTTCTTGCTATCAGTCGGTACTTCTTCTACTTCAGCTACGTGGCCGGTAAGTGCCATAAACACATCATCTAAAGATGGTCGTTTAAGGGCCACATCTAGTGGATGAATTCCGGCGCCATCTAGCGCCCGCAGAACTTCAATTAACGCCCCCGCCCCCGTGGTTACTGGAGCTGAAATTTTGCGCAACGCTTCATCAAGGGATGCTTTCGTGCCGCTGACTTTTGCAACAATCGCCATAGTTTGCGCCACATGTGCTTGCTCGACCACAACTTCTAATCGTTCGCCGCCGACTTCACGCTTTAATTGATCGGAAGTACCGCGCGCAATAACTTTGCCATGGTCGATAACAGCGATGTCATCGGCTAATTGATCGGCTTCATCTAAATATTGAGTAGTGAGCAATAGCGTTACGCCATCTTTTACTAACTCTTCAATAACGCCCCACATCTCCAACCGACCGCGCGGATCTAACCCAGTTGTTGGTTCATCTAAAAATAGAACTTTTGGTTTCACAATTAAAGATGCTGCTAAATCTAATCGGCGGCGCATGCCACCTGAATAAGTTTTGATCGGCCGACGTGCGCTCTCTGTTAGTGAAAATCTTTCTAACAATTCTTCAGCACGTTTAATCGATGCCGCTTTACCTAAATGATAAAGCCGACCGAACATTACTAAGTTGTCCCAACCAGTTAGCGTTTCATCGACAGCTGCATATTGTCCAGATAGTCCAATAATTTCGCGTACTTTGTCAGGGTGCTTAATTACATCAATGCCAGCAACATTTGCACTGCCAGAATCAGGAGTGAGCAAGGTCGCAAGTATTCGAACTGTTGTGGTTTTACCCGCACCGTTTGGCCCTAAAACACCAAGTACGGTGCCTTCTTCTACATCAAGGCTTAAACCATCAAGTGCGCGGATAGATCCTTTGTTATAAGTCTTAATCAGATCCTGCGCAACAATGCTCTTCATCTAGATCACTTTCTACATAATCAATCGCTTCATGCGAAATAATAGTGGCTCGCGTAGTAGGATAGTAGTTGAAAGTTCAAAGATTATTTCATCGCCCAATTTGCCCGCTCTGAAAGGTTTTTATGTCTAAAGCGCCTGGTCCACTAACTCATAAAGAAATCATGGTTGTCCTAAGCGGACTTATGACCGGCATGTTACTTGCCGCACTTGATCAGACCATCGTCTCGACCGCGCTAAAACGAATCGTTGAAGATTTCAGCGGACTTAATCATTACTCCTGGGTTGTTACTGCCTATCTTTTAACTTCGACTGCATCAACACCGCTCTATGGAAAAATTTCCGATCTTTATGGCCGTCGTCCGGTTTATCAATTTGCCATTGTTACCTTCCTTATCGGATCGCTGCTTGCCGGTATGTCGCAGAACATGACTCAACTAATTGCCACTCGCGCACTGCAAGGATTAGGTGCCGGCGGATTAATGGGTCTTACCTTCGTAATTATTGGTGACATTGTTTCACCGCGCGAACGCGGTAAGTATCAAGGTTACTTTGGCGCAGTCTGGGGTCTTGCATCAGTTGCCGGTCCATTGCTTGGTGGTTTCTTCTCGGATCACGGAACGATTCTTGGCATTACCGGATGGCGATGGATTTTCTATATAAACATTCCGTTTGGAATTCTTGCAATGGTGGTTACATCAATTGTCTTACATATTCCTAAAGTTAAGCGCGATCACAATATCGATTACCTAGGCGCACTTTTGATGGTCATTGGTGTGGTTGCCATCCTGCTAGGAGTTTCTGTTTATGGTCCGGAAAGCGGTTGGACCGATCCGAAAACTTTAATTTTCCTCCTGGGTGGAATTTTATTCGCCGTGGTTTTCTTGTTCTGGGAAAGCAAAGCCGTAGAGCCAATTTTGCCGCTATATCTCTTTAAGAATCACACGTTCTCGCTTACTTCTGTGCTCGGCTTCGTGGTAGGTGCCGGAATGTTTGGTGCAATCGTTATGTTGCCGCTCTACCTACAAGTTATTCAGAGAAATAGCGCGACATCCTCGGGTCTTAAGCTAATTCCGTTAATGCTCGGCATTGTCTCAATGACTATAACTAGCGGAAAAATGATTTCTTCCACCGGAAAATATAAGAAATTCCCGGTATTAGGAACGTTGTTGATGACTATTGGATTATTGCTAATGAGCCGTTTGGATATTGATACACCTTATTGGGAAGTCTCAATCTATGCAATCATCGTTGGCGGCGGTCTTGGTCTCTCCATGCAAACTTTGGTAATCGCGTTGCAGAACGCCGTAGATTTCAAAGATTTAGGTATCGCTACAAGTTCAAATACTTTCTTTAGAAGTCTTGGTGGCGCATTCGGAACTGCAATCTTTGGCACAATTTTAAATAACCGGGTTTCACATAATCTCGCAACTGGCTTCGCTGATTTAGCTACTACCAACCCAACTCTGATGGCTGGTGTAGATAAAGCTCAGATTGCTGGACTGACAAGTAACACAGCTGGTTTAGTGAAACTTCCAATCGAGGTACAGAACGTTGTACTAACCGGATTTAGCAACGCTTTCCACGTGGTTTTCCTTTCTGCTGCGCCAATCATGTTGGTTGGATTCCTCTTCTCGCTATTTCTTAGAGAGAAGCCGCTACAAAGCGGTGCGGATCATGCAACCGCAAAACATGAAGCAGCCGGAGAGGCGCTTGGCTAATTAAACGGTTTAAATCACCGTTTGCCGACCTACCTAAAGAAGTAGCGGTAGTTACTGCCGTTTCGTTTTTCGTTGCACTTGGTTTTGGCTTAATAATTCCAGCCATCCCAATCTTCGCTAAATCTTTTGGCGTAAGTAATGCCGCAATTGGGCTAGTAGTTTCTATGTTTGCTATTACTAGATTAGCTTCTGGCTTAATATCCGGAAAATTAGTAGATCGATTCGGCGAGCGTTTAACGCTTGGAAGTGGCTTATTTATGGTCGCTTTCTTCGTCTTTCTCTCTGGATTAGCACAGAGTTACGAGCAATTACTCTTCTTACGCGCAGCTGGTGGGTTAGGTTCGTCAATGTTTTCGGTGGCTTCCGGATCGCTAATATTACGAGTTGCTAGCGATAGCCAACGCGCTCGCGCCCAATCGGTATATAACGGCGGATTCTTAGTTGGCAGCATTGCTGGTCCAGCTTTCGGTGGCGCGTTAATTGCGTTCTCACCACGCGCACCATTCTTTATCTATGCGGTAACGCTCTCAATCGCTGGTTCAATCGGTTTATTTTATTTACATGAAGCACGTTTCGGCACTAAAACTGAAAACGATGATTCCCAACCAACAACTAAAATGTTTGAAGCGCTTAAAATCCGACCATTTCGATATGCGTTGATTATGACTTTCTTATCAACCTGGGTTTTATTTGGGGTCCGCTCGTCAATACTTCCGCTATTTGTAACTGAAGAATTACATGGAACCACAACAATTGTTGGATTTGGTTTTACGTTAAGCGCACTTGCGCAAGGTTTAATTTTAATTCGCGCTGGCCGATTCTCGGATAATTCAGGTAGGCGAGCTGCGTTGCTTATCGGTTTCACAATGATCTCAATTGGCTTGGGCTTTTTAATCTTTGCCACTACAACTTGGATGTTCTTACTTTCAATGCTTTTCTTTGGCCTAGGTGGCGCATTTGGTGGCACCGGCGCAGCTTTAGTTGGAGATGTAATAAAGGGGCGTAGCGGAAAAGTTATTGCGATATTTCAGATGGCTGGCGATGCGGGAATGATGGTCGGACCGATTTTGCTCGGCTATATCTCCGATATCTCTTCCTATCGCACCGCCTTTGCCACAACAGCTCTTGCTTTTTCAATAGCGATACTGCTTGCAGCTCGCTTACCTGAAACTAGGAATTTAGTCGCGCCGCAAGATCGAGATCAAGCGTAAAACTTCTAAATATAGCCAGACAATTGTGACCATCAAGCCAAAGCCTGCGATCCAAGATTGTTCGACTGGTGCGCCAGTTTGGATTCCTTTTTCAATCTGATCGAAATCCAGTACTAGAAAGAAACTTGCGAGCGCAACGCCAGCAATTGCAAGTAGTGGTCCAACGGAGCTAAGACCGTAAAGTCCCATGCCATTACCTAAGTTAAAGAATGCGCCACCGATTAAACTTGCCACACCGAGAATTAAATATCCGATGACAGCGCCAATAAGTGCGCGTTGGAATTTTGGGGTAGCCCGTACTCGGCCACTCTTATATGCAAATAGCACTCCAGTAAATGCGGCGAGGGTTGCCACAATTGCTTGCACCACAATCCCACTATAAATTTGATTGTAAATATGGCTAATTACGCCAAGTGCTAAACCTTCTAGCGCAGCATAAGCAATGATTAGCGGTGGGCGAACTGTTTTTCCAAATGAAATAACCATCGCAAGAATGAAACCACCAAATAAACCGAGCATTAACGCCCCGCCGCCAAGATTCGAAGTCCAAGCAACTGCGCCAACCGCGACTAATACTGCAAACAAAATTCCAGTACGAGTAATGACATCATCAATTGTCATCCGACCAGTGCGCATTGAAGATGCAGCTGGTGCGTTAAATGTTTTCTCTAATTGATCAGCAGAAACATCGCTATCCGTAGTGGTACCCATCGCGGCATAACCACGTTGGTTAAAAGCCCGTCCTAAAACAGGGTTTGAACTTTGCATTACTTCCCTTTCGGTTGATGGAGCCCATATATTAAGGCTTTTTCCTGAGAGTGCCCTCGGTCGGGGTCGAACCGACACTTGGAGGATTTTAAGTCCTCTGCCTCTGCCATTGGGCTACGAGGGCATACCTAACTGGGCAAATCTACCTGCTTTTTTTATCACCGAATCCAACTGCTGTTCCGTTAACTTTCCAGTGAATGTGTTCTGTTGACTTGGGTGGTAACTAGCTATTACTAAGCGAGTGGCACCATCTTTTCCTTTGAATTTGAAGTTAGCGCCATGGCCAAATTTTGGTCTGGGTATTGGCATCGTCTCACCTAGGGCGATTAGCGCCGAAATAGTCGCACCCCAAGCAAAGTTGCCCAGCACCAAAATTGATTTTAAGGTTGGAAAAAGTAATTCCAATTCGCGATGCAGCCAAGGCGCACAGATTGCTTTCTCTTCAGTACTTGGTTTGTTATCGGGTGGCGCACATCTGACTGCGCATGCAATCCGTGAGGTTGGAAGTTCTTGACCATCGTTACGGTCAACACTAATTGCAATTTTTGCTAAACCATTTCGATAGAGCGAACCAAATAACCAATCACCAGAACGATCTCCGGTAAAGATTCGGCCGGTTCGGTTTGCGCCATGCGCTCCGGGCGCTAAGCCAACAATAAGAAGCGAAGCGTTTTCAGAACCAAATCCCGGGATTGGTTTCCCCCAATATTTTTCGGTTTCATAAGATTTGCGTTTGGTAATTGCTACTTCTTCGCGCCAACCCACCAGGCGTGGGCAGAGCTTGCAACTAGTGATCGCTTTATCAAGCTCTATTAAAGATTTGATTTTCGTTGGATCTTTAGCCATTTTAACTAATCGACCACGCCATGCCATCGAGTATGTCGGATTCGGAAGCCACGAATTCCTTAGCGCCGGTTGCAAGCATAATTCGAGAGAGTACTAAAGAGCCAGCTGCGATTACATCTACTCGGCCAGAATGCATGTAGCCAAGGCTTTCAATCTCACCTCGCTCCATGCTTTGAAATCGTTTTGCAACTGCAAAAGTTTTTTCTGCGCTAATTCGAGATAAATGAATTGCATAGCGATCGTAATTATCTAAATCTAAAGCTGCTGCAGCCACAGTGGTGGCGGTGCCAGCAACTGCGATTAAAGTATTAGCCTCAGTGATTGGTACTGCTTTTGCGGCAACTGCAATTGCTTCGTCGATATCGCTGATGGCCTCGACAATTGAACCTGGGGTTGGCGGCGCTGATGTGAAATGTCGCTCGGACATTCGGACGCATCCGATATTTACACTTTTAGCAAAGGCAACTTTTTCGGTTCCATATACAAATTCAGTTGATCCGCCGCCAATATCTACAACTAGGAATGGGCCATCGGAAAGTGCGAGCTCTTTGGTGGCACCTATAAATGAGAGCGCCGCTTCTTCTTCGCCCGGAATTACTTCTGGTTTGATGCCAAGAATTGATTCAACGCCATTAATAAATAAATCGCGGTTGGTGGCGTCGCGGGTGGCACTAGTGGCACAGAATCGAATTTTTTCAACACCTTTTGAAGCAATTTGTTTTGCGTATTTTTCTACTGCGGTAAGGGTGCGCGCAATCGCATCTGGATGGAAAGATTTTGTTTTATCAACGCCCTGTCCGAGTCGGACAATTTCCATTGCACGCACAACTTCGCGAAAGTTTCCATTATCAATATCAGCAATTAATAGGCGGATTGAATTGGTGCCACAATCAATTGCAGCAACTCGACTCATTTTGTAGCAGCTTCAAGACAAGATTCGTTAAGCCACCATTTGGGTAACATTGCTAGCGCTTCATCACCAAGTGGATTAACGCCAGGTCCTGCAGCAAGTGAATGTGCAACTAAGGAGTGCAAACATTTAACGCGTTCGGGCATCCCGCCCGCAGAAATCTCTGCTAACTCTGGAACTTCAATACCAAGCGCTGCGCGAGCTGCTAAATAATCTAGATGTGCTGCCGCATATTCTCCGGAAAGTTCGGGATCGCTCTCTAGCCGTGTGTTCATTTCTGCCATGAGACCGCTTGATTCCAAAGTAGAAATTGCACCGGTTAACTTTGGGCAAGTTGCGTAGAAAAAAGTTGGAAATGGGGTGCCATCGCTTAGTCGAGGTGGCGTTTCAACCACATCTGGAGATCCGCAATCGCATCTATGTGCGATGCCATGCACATCTCTAGGGGTTCGCTGTAGTTGTATTTCTACGGCATCTAAATCACTTTGACTCGGTTTATCGCTCACGGATTTGTAGCTCCTACCGAAGTTATCGAAGAGATAACACGGGCATACCAAGGAATTCCGATAGGGAATTTTTCACTTACCGGAGCTGCAGTATTTGCATCAGTTGATACTGATTGATTAGTGCCAATCACTATATATTGGCGTTCGCCCGGCATCACAAAATGTAATCGTTCGCGGGCTTGCGATTTAACGTAATTGGGATCGCGCCATAGTTGTAATTCCGCTAGCGCATCACTCAATTTCTTCTGGTTATCTGCAACATCGGCTTGCAACGCGCTAATTTGGGCGCGCTGTGCAAAATAATGTTGGGTAGGTGGCGCTAGCGTTATCGCCATCGCAAATACGACTAAGAAGAGAACAAGCAAGCGCCCCGAAATTCCTTTTTCAGTCAGGAACGATCCAAGTACTAAATGCGGCCGTTTTAATCGTTGCTTCTTCATAAGAAAAGGTTAATTCTTAATTAGAGAATCGCGGAAATGCGCCGCGCCCATCGTAACGAGCACTTTCGCCAAGTTCTGCTTCGATTCGAAGTAATTGATTGTATTTAGCAACTCGCTCACTACGAGCTGGTGCACCGGTTTTAATTTGACCACATTCTGCTGCTACCGCTAAATCTGCAATTGTGGTGTCTTCAGTTTCACCAGATCGATGGCTCATCATGGTGCGATACCCAGCACGATGCGCCATTGCAACTGCATCTAGCGTTTCGGTAAGAGTACCGATTTGATTTACTTTCACTAAAAGCGCATTTGCGGTATCTGCGGCAATTCCACGTGCAAGTCGGAGTGGATTTGTCACAAATAAATCATCGCCAACTATCTGTACTCGACTCCCGAGTTCCTTTGTAATATCGGCCCATCCATCCCAATCATCTTCAGATAGTGGGTCTTCGATAGAAACTAACGGATAAGAATCAACTAAACCTTTGTAGTAAGTAATCATCTCTGCCGCCGATAATTTCTTGCCTTCGAATGCGTATTTGCCATCGCTATGAAATTCGGTGGCAGCTACATCCATTGCTAGCGCAATATCTTTACCTGGCTTAAAGCCCGCTTTTTCAATAGCTTCTAAAATCAAATCTAGCGCCGCACGATTGCTATCTAGGTTTGGCGCAAAGCCACCTTCATCGCCAATACTGGTTGCGAGGCCACGCTTTTTTAAAACAGCTTTTAGGTTGTGATAAATCTCAGCGCCCCAACGGAGTGATTCTTTAAATGTTGGCGCGCCAATAGGTGCAATCATAAATTCTTGAATATCCACGTTGGTGTCAGCATGTGAACCACCGTTAAGAATATTCATCATTGGTACTGGCAACATTGATGCATTTGGTCCGCCGATGTAGCGGAAGAACGAGAGGTCTGCACTTTCGGCAGCGGCTTTTGCAACTGCAAGCGATACGCCAAGAATTGCATTTGCGCCAAGCCGAGATTTATTAGGAGTGCCATCTAAATCAATCATGATCTGATCGATTACGCGCTGATCTTGTGCTTCTAAACCTTCCAGGTTGGGTCCAATTTCATCGATAACAAAGTTAACGGCTTTCTCTACGCCTTTGCCTAAATATCGAGCGCCGCCATCGCGAAGTTCGGCGGCTTCGAATGCGCCGGTAGATGCACCGCTTGGGACTGCAGCTCGGGCGTTAGTGCCATCTTCTAAAATTACTTCTACTTCAACCGTTGGGTTTCCGCGGGAATCTAGAATTTCTCTTGCACCAATTATCTCTATCGCTGCCACGGTAATCTCCCAATTTGAAGTCTGTGAGCTCGTAAATTATTTGCTAAGTCTACAGGGTCTTTTCGCTCGCTATTTTTTCCGCGTACTTCAGCGCGACTTTTCGGAGCGCTGCCTCTGGGTCAATTCCATTTTCAACCGCCCACGCCGTAAATGTAAAAAGCGCTTCCCCTAAATCACTTTCTAAATCTTTTGAATCTGCCATTGTTGCATTAGCAAGATTGATATTTGGCCTAGCTAATTTATTCTTTTCGGCTCGGTGTAATAGTTTTGCAGCTAATTGCAGCGCTGGTTGACCAAGCGGGACGCCATCAATCGGTGAAGTACGACCTTTTTCTGCATTTTTAATTTGGTCCCAATTTCGTTTAACTTCTGCGCTGGTATTAGCAACAACATCACCGAAGACATGCGGATGCCGGCTAATCAATTTCTTTGTAACGCTGGCAGCAACATCATTTATCGAGAAAGGCTGGGTCGGATCTTCCTCAGCAATTCGCGAATGAAAATATACTTGTAATAGCAAGTCGCCGAGCTCTTCTTTAATTGCCTCGCGATCACCGCTCTCGACCGCCTCAATATATTCGTAAGACTCTTCTAATAAATATTTAAGAAGGCTTTCGTGAGTTTGTTCGGCATCCCACGGACAGCCACCGGGTGAACGGAGGCGATCCATTACTTCTGCTAAGCGTTTAAGCTCATCAGTATTCATATGGGATATCTAAATCTATTAAGGGGTTACAGCGCCGTTTGTAGCATCTGCTGCTTCTATTTGCGCAGTTAGATCGTTCCATTTACCGAACTTTGGATTAATCACAATTTTCAACGCTTTAGCTTTTTCAATAACTAATTGTTGAATTGCAGTTCCAGCATCCGCTTCAGATAGTCCAGAATTAGTTGCGGCTTGGGATAGTTTTGCCACGATTAAATCGCGGCGGAAAATATCAACCAAGTTCGAAGGTGCCAGCGTCGCATTAACTAATACGTTAGGTAGCGCAGGTTCGCCACCAATTTGACCAAGAATTTTGGTTCGGTAAGCATCGATTTCTGCTTGAGTGATTTTAATATTGTCTTCAATCGCTACTTCTTCAATAATTTTGTTAGTGATAAAAAATTGTAATTGGCTTCGGTTTAATGCATCGCCACTCTCTAATTGCATCTGGGAAGTATCAGTCTTCGCGCGCTCTGCCAAAATCTCTGCGATGCTATCTTCAACCATCTTCATCGAAATATCAGTGCCGCCGACAGTTGCGGCCGAACTCATATTTGAGCAGCCAGCTAGGAATAGACCGCTAGCCACAATTAGCGCAATCGCCATAAATTTTTTCACGAAGAACTCACTTTCATTTAGTCGAAGTTATTGCCTGCATCGCCCAGGTAAGGAGTTCAGTATTCCGTATCTCTTCACTTTCTGAAGAATCGGCTATGGATGAGCGTCCGGATTGCAGGTTTAACGGGGCCTTTGGTCGGGCAATCAAGATTACTTTTATCGCGCTTTTAATTAGCGTGCCCGGATAGAGACGCTGCATCCGTAGTTGTGTGGATTCGGGGAGTAGCACTTCGCCAATCCGAAGATAATTTCCTTGGAGGATTACTTCTCTAATTCCAAGGCTCTTAGCCATAACTCGTAACGCAGCTACTTTAAGTAAAACGCTAACTACGCTCGTTGGCTCACCAAAGCGATCCATCATCTCTTCGCGAATCGCATCTATATCGCTCTGTTGTTGCGCATCAGCCAAGCGCCGATAAATGTCGAGTCGGAGTCGCTCACCTGGAATGTAATCGTGCGGCAAATGCGCAGTAACTGGAAGTTCTACCCGACATTCTTTTAGGCGAGGCGTCTCTTCAAAGTAACCAGTTTTATATTCATTAACCGCTTCGCCAACCATTCGCATATATAAATCAAAGCCAACGTCGGCAATATGTCCGCTCTGTTCACCGCCGAGTAAATTTCCGGCGCCACGAATTTCTAAATCTTTTAAAGCAACTTGCATTCCAGAACCTAAATCAGTGTGTGTTGAGATCGTGGTTAATCGATCGAGCGCAAGTTCAGTTAGCGGCTTATCTGCTGGGTATAAAAAGTAGGCATATGCGCGCTCTCGACTTCGGCCAACTCGACCACGAATTTGATGTAGCTGAGAGAGACCAAATAAATCAGCACGTTCAACTAATAAGGTATTTGCATTAGCAACATCAATTCCGTTTTCAATAATTGTGGTGCAAACTAAAATATCGAACTCACGGTTCCAAAAAGCTAGGATTACTTCTTCCAACGCAGTTTCATTCATCTGGCCGTGCGCAATTGCAATTCGGGCTTCTGGCACCAAAATTCGCAACTTTGCCGCTGCAATATCAATGCTCTCGACTCGGTTGTGAATGTAGAAAATTTGGCCGTCCCGAAGCAATTCGCGATGGATTGCTGCAGTTACTTGCTTATCATCTTGCGGGCCCACATAGGTAAGTACGGGATGACGTTCTTCCGGTGGCGTTGTAATTGTGGACATTTCTCGAATTCCAGTAATCGCCATTTCCAAAGTCCGTGGAATTGGCGTAGCAGACATAGAGAGCACATCTACCGAGGTCCGCATTTTCTTTAGGCTCTCTTTATGTTCGACGCCGAACCGTTGTTCCTCATCAACAATTACTAAACCAAGATCCCTAATTACTACATCCTGCGAAAGCAATCGATGAGTGCCAATCACAATATCAATCGAGCCGTGGGCTAACCCATCGAGAATTTCCTTATTCTCTTTAGCTGAGTTAAATCGAGATAAACCCCCGACTTTAATCGGAAACCCGGTGTATCTATCAGTAAAGGTAGCAAGATGTTGTTGCACTAAGAGTGTAGTTGGAACCAATACTGCTACTTGCTTACCGTCTTGCACCGCTTTAAATGCAGCGCGCACTGCAATTTCAGTTTTACCATAACCAACATCGCCACAAACAACTCGATCCATCGGATACGGCCGCTCCATATCGCGTTTAACTTCATCAATAGTGGAAAGCTGATCTGGAGTTTCTACATATACAAATGCATCTTCTAACTCGCGTTGCCACGGCGTATCGGCTGAAAAAGCAAAACCTGGCGCGCTGGTACGCGCAGCATAAAGTCGAATTAATTCACCAGCAATTTCTTTAACTGCTTTACGAGCGCGAGATTTTGCTTTTATCCAATCGGACCCGCCGATGCGGTGTACCGCTGGCGCTTCACCGCCGACATATCTTGTTACTTGTTCAAGGCCATCGGTCGGAACATAAATGCGATCACCCGGTTGGCCGCGCTTGGAAGATGCGTATTCGATTACTAAATATTCACGAATTGCGCCACCGAAATCTCGCTTAACTAATTCGATATATCTACCAACGCCATGCTGTTCGTGTACTACGTAATCGCCGGCTTTTAGCTCTAATGGATCAATAGTTTTCTTCCGACGAGATGGCATTTTTACGCCATCGCCAGTCGTGTTCCGATGACCTGAAATATCTTTATCAGTAATTAATACAACTTTTATATCATCGTTAATAAAGCCAAACTCAAGACTTGAAGTTGTGACGATTACGCCATCACGCGATGGCGCGCTTTTTATCGACTCACTTTTTCTTACTGGTACATCGGAATCAACTAATATCTCGAAATAACGATCCGCTAACCCGTGGCTATGTGCAGATAAGAAAACTAAGTAACCGCTACGGAACCAATTAGCGATATCTGCCACCACTTTTTCGTTATTACCTTTATAAGGTTCATGCGGCAAAAAATCTTCGATAAATGTTGAATCATCGCCACCAAAGTTATTGATACTGCGCCAACCAAAATTGCCAACATTTTGGGCGTACTCGCGAAGCTCATCAAATGATGAATAAGTGCCGCCACCTAATAAGTTACGCAAATCAATGGGAGTTGCGCCACCATTTGCAGCGTTAGACCAAGCTGCTTCTAAGAATTCATTGCTGGTGTTTACTAAGTCGAGCGTTCGAGATCGATTTCGTTCTTCATCTAAAAGAATTAACTCGGTATTTTTCTTTAAGTATGAAAGAAGTGGTTTCATGGCTGGCGAAAGCGCCGAGGCTAACGATTCCATTCCTTCTACATAAGTACCCTGTGAAATCCGCGTACAAATATCACTTAGCTCTGGATATGCACCGGCTAGCGCAAGTGCACGGGCCTTTACATCGTTAGTAATTAACAGCTCACGACAAGGCAAAACTTCTAATTTGCCAAGGAATGGTGCAAAAGTTCGCTGATCCGAAACCGCAAAATAGCGCATCTCTTCGATATCGTCACCAAAAAATTCAATTCGCACTGGATGTTCATCTAGTGGCGGGAAAATATCTACGATGCCACCACGCACTGCGAAATCCCCACGACGTTCAACTAAATCAGTGCGGTTGTAAGCCATAAAAGTTAATTGTGAAACTAAATCAGAGAGTGAAATTTCTTTACCAATTTCCAACTGCAGTAATGGAGTTTCAGTAATTGTGCCGATTAACGGCTGGATTAAGGCTCTGATTGGTGCGATTAGAATTTTCGCCTTGCCGGTTGCGTTCTGTAATTGATAGAGCGCATGAATTCGTTGCGCAACGGTGTCACTCTTTGGGCTTAATTTTTCGTGTGGCAGAGTTTCCCAAGCTGGAAATTGGATGATTGCTTCTTTGCCCAATATTGCCGACAACTCATTCCCAATATCTTCGGCGCGACGGCTTGAGTGCGTGACAATTACGATTGGCTTAGTACTTGCACGATGGCTTAATAGAAATGGCGTCAACGATTGCACACAGACAACATCGGTTATTGATTCCGTAAAGTACTTATCGAGATCGATTGCTCGCCCGAGCACATCTAATAACCCTTGCATCACCACTCCTTTCATACTTGCGCAACGCGAATTGGCCCCAACTTTCAATACCTGGGGTATCAAAGGGGGCTTAATCAAGGAGATTCTACCGTCGACTTGCTGACATGATTAGCCATATGTCCGTAGAGCCACATCAAGCTATTGCCAATGATGATGCGGAATTGCGCGCAGATGTCCGCAGGCTCGGCGACCTACTCGGTGAAACTTTAGTCCGACAAGTGGGCACACACCTTTTAGATTTAGTTGAAAAAGTGCGAAAAGAAGTACGCGATGGCGGCGCTGAGAAAACTTTAGCAAATTTAACAGTAGACGAATGTGTCCAATTAGTAAGGGCATTTAATACTTATTTCAATTTAGCTAACGTGGCAGAGCAAGTGCATCGTTCCAGAATTCTCGCCGCAGCGCGCGAAGATGGCAGTTCTTGGATTTCTCGAGCGGTTGACCACATTGAGAAAGCTAAAATCGAGAATAAAGATTTTACGGAGAGCGATGTAAAAATTTGGCTAGCTAATTTTTCAGTGCGTCCGGTATTTACCGCGCATCCAACTGAAGCTGCACGTCGTTCGGTATTAAGTAAGTTGGCAACCATTGCAAACCTGTTAGATGAACAAGCCAGCGGAAGCCAATCGCGCCGGTTAGCCGAAGCCGTTGACTTACTATGGCAGACCGATGAACTTCGACTAGGTCAACCCGAACCGCTAGATGAAGCCGTAAATGCGCTTTATTATTTGGATGATTTATTTCGCCACACTATTCCAGAGGTTTTAGATGATTTTGCTCGCGAATTAAAACGACTGAACATCAACTTATCCCCAACTGCAAAACCACTTAGTTTTGGAAGTTGGATTGGCGGCGATCGTGACGGAAATCCAAACATCACGCCAGCTATTACAAAGCAAGCAATTGTGTTACAAATGGGCCACGCAATTCGAGTTACCTTGGAGGTACTCGACGAGCTTCGACAAGCGCTCTCGGTTTCCACCAGAATTGCTGGGACTTCTAAAGAATTAGAAGATTCGGTAGCTAAAGATTTACTCAATATTCCAGAAATCGAACCTAGATTTAAACGCATAAACGTTGAAGAGCCGTATCGATTGAAAGCAACTGCTATTCGACATCGATTGGAATTAACTAGAACGCGTCATGCCAAAAATGAAACACATGTTGATGGTCGCGATTATCACGATACCGCAGAGCTAATTTCCGATCTCCTGCTTATGTATAACTCGCTACTAACGCATAAAGGCGAATTAATTGCTACTGGATTACTAGAACGCACTATTAGAACTATCACTGCCTTTGGCATGACCCATGCAACAATGGATATTAGAGAGCATTCTGGGGTTCATGAAAATTGTTTAGTAGAACTTTTTGCGCATGAAAATTATCGCGAGCTGGATAGAGATAAGCGCCATAAATTACTAGCCGGAATCCTAGAATCAAATATCAAGCCAAATACTGCAGCTCTAACCGAGATTTCAAAAAAGACGCTAACTACTTTTGTGGCAATAAAAGAGTCACTGGAAAATTTTGACCCGGCGGTCATTGAAACCTACATAATTTCCATGACTAAGAGCGCTACTGATGTGCTTGCCGCCGCCGTAATAGCGCAATCAGCAGATTTAATTAAATTAGATGGCGCTTCCCCCTTTGCAAAAATTGGTTTTGCGCCGCTACTTGAAACGGTACATGAGTTACGTTCAGCCGCTGAAATTCTCGATGAATTGTTATCAACTCCAATTTATCGAAAGCTAGTGAAACTTCGTGGCGATATTCAAGAAGTAATGCTTGGTTATTCAGATTCAAATAAAGATGCTGGCATTGCAACCAGCCAATGGGAGATTCATCGAGCGCAACGTCGACTTCGTGATGTCACGATGAAACATGGCGTTAAGTTGCGGTTATTCCACGGTCGCGGTGGCTCAGTCGGTCGCGGTGGTGGCCCAACTTATGATGCGTTAATTGCACTCCCTTGGGGTTCACTCGATGGCCAAATAAAGATGACCGAACAAGGCGAAGTAATTTCCGATAAATACGCGCTGCCTGCACTAGCTCGAGAGAATGTTGAATTAACGCTTGCTGCGGCGTTAGAAGCAACCGTACTAAATCGAAAACCAAGACAAGCACCGATTGATTTAGAAAATTGGAACGCTTGCATGACTTTGATTAGCGATGCATCGTTTGCGCGTTATCGCGCCTTAGTTGATCATCCAGATTTACCAGCTTATTTCTATGCCTCAACTCCAGTTGAACAATTGGGTGATTTATTTCTGGGCTCGCGGCCAGCGCGCCGTCCGGATGCTACCTCCGACCTTTCAAGTTTGCGGGCAATTCCTTGGGTATTTGGTTGGACCCAATCGCGCCAAATCGTTCCAGGTTGGTTTGGAGTTGGTACTGGCTTAAAAGCTGCTCGCGAATCTGGCAAGGATTCGGTAATGCAACTGATGCTTAAAGATTGGCACTTCTTCCGTACCTTTATCAGTAACGTGGAGATGACCATAGCTAAAACCGATTTAGTCATGGCACGCAAATATGTTGAAACCTTGGTTGATCCATCGTTGCATCATTTCTTAACAACTATCGAAGCTGAATTTGAATTAACAAAAACGGAAATTCTATTACTAACTAAAAAGCAGGAGATTCTTGGCGATCAAGAGATTTTGGCGCGAACTTTGCAAATAAGAGACACTTACCTCGCACCACTTCACTTACTTCAAATTTCATTACTTGCCAAAGTTCGTTCGGGAAGCGCTGCGAATGAAGAGCTAATCCGACGCGCATTACTACTTACAATAAATGGAGTTGCGGCTGGCCTTCGAAATACTGGCTGATAATTTTAAGAATTAAAATCTTGTTGGGTTTTTTCGAGTCCTTGCGTGATTAGCGATTCAATCGCATCGCCACCCTCGGCTAGAAAGACTTCAAGATCTTTCTTCTCTTGGCTAGCAAATTGCTTTAGTACAAAATCAGCTGGATCTTGCTGGCCTTGTGGGCGACCAATTCCCATTCGGATTCGGTAATACTCGCCGCTTCCTATTGATTGGGTAACACTTTTTAGACCATTGTGGCCGTTATCGCCACCGCCGAGTTTTACTCGAATTGAATTAAAATCAATATCTAATTCATCATGCAATACAATGATTTGATCTGGCTCGATTGAGAAATAATCAGCTAAAGCTTTTACTGGGCCGCCAGATTCATTCATATAAGAACGCGGTCTCGCCAGAATTAAAACTGGAGTTTCGCCGCCAACGCCTAATCGAATTTCAGCAATATCTGCGCGCGCTTTATGAGCCGAAAACTTTGCTTGAGATTGTGCCGCCATTCGCTCAACTACGAGCGCGCCGATGTTGTGACGCGTATTCATATATTCCGGACCTGGATTACCGAGTCCGACAATGAGCCAACGATTAGCCATGGAGCAAGGTTAGCCTCGTCGAAAGAAAAGTTACTTCTTTTCTTCTTTCGCGGCTTCGCCTTCAGCTGGAGCAGCGGCTGTTGCAGCGGCTGCATCGCCTTCAACAGGTGCAACAACAACAACTTCTTCTTGTGCGGCACGAACTGAAAGGTGAACCACGGTCATTTTTAGATCACTTACTAGCGTTATACCAGCAGGCAGGACTACATCAGCAGCATACTTAGATTCGCCAGCCATTAAACCGGTCATGTCGAGTTCTAAGAATGCTGGGATTGCAGTTGCTTCGGCTTCAACTTCAATTGTGTTGTTAACGTGTTCCAAAATTCCGTCGCGATCGAATTCACCAGTAGCGTGAACTGGGACTGCAACGATAACTTTTTCACCACGGCGGACAATTACAAGATCAAGATGTTCGAGCGTTCCTTTTAGCGGATTGCGAACGATTGATTTAGGTAGTACTAATTCTGTTTTGCTGCCTAGGTCGATATCGAGAAGTACGTTTGCAGTCTTGATTGCAATTCCGACTTCACGTGCTGGCAGTGAGATATGAGTTGGCGCTTCACCATGGCCATAAATAACCGCTGGAACTAAGCCATCGCGTCGTGCTTTACGGGAAGGACCTTTACCAAATTCGGTACGAATTGTTCCCTTTATTGTTATTTCAGCCATCTTCGTTTGCTCCTGTGTCTGCGTCGATTACGGATTGTCGAGATTTATCCCTCGCCGTTACATGCGACAGATTAGTGGGAGCGGTCGAGTTAAAGCAAAACGGCGATTATCTGCCGTGTAAAAGCGGGGCTAGCTCATCCCATCGAAAAGACTTGTGACTGATCCATCTTCAAAAACTTCGCGGATAGCCCGGGCAATTAATGGCGCAATCGGGAGCACCGTTAAATTCGAGAATTTGTTCTCTTCCGAAATTGGCAACGTATCGGTAATTACCACTTCACTCACTTTTGAATTACGTAATCGTTCTGCTGCAGGGCCAGAGAAAACTGCGTGAGTAGCAGCGATGATTACTTCTTTAGCACCAGCTTCGATCAGAGCATCTACTGCTTTAGTAATGGTCCCAGCAGTATCAATCATGTCATCAATAACTACACAAGTTTGTCCAGTTACATCACCAACAACTCGACCAGTAATGGATTCGTTAGGAATTCTCGGATCACGCGTCTTGTGAATAAATGCAATTGGGCAGCCGCCAAGCAGATCGCTCCAACGTTCTGCTACCCGTACCCGTCCGGAGTCTGGCGAAACAATGGTTAGCCGGGTGCGATCAACTTTGCTGCCAACATAATTTGCAAGAAGTGGGAGTGCAAAAAGATGATCAACTGGTCCATCGAAGAAACCTTGGATTTGTGAAGTATGTAAATCAACCACCATTAACCGATCAGCGCCAGCCGTTTTAAAAAGATCTGCCATCAATCGTGCAGATATTGGTTCGCGACCGCGATGTTTTTTATCTTGGCGCGCATAGCCATAAAAAGGTGCCACTACGGTAATTCGTTTTGCTGATGCTCGTTTAAGTGCATCAACCATAATTAGTTGTTCCATGATCTGCTTATTAACCGGCGCTGCATGACTTTGAATTACAAAAGCATCGCAACCACGAACGCTCTCTTCGAATCGCACAAAGATTTCACCGTTTGCAAAATCATAAGCAGATGTCGGGGTTAATGGAATTCCTAATTCAGCAGCGACGCTATCGGCGAGTTCTGGATAACCACGACCAGAAAATAATCGGAGCCGTTTTTCAGAACTTAACCGAATCTCGCTCATGAGGCAGACCCTTTCACATTCTTAGCGGCTTCTGCGGATTTAGTGCCTGGGCGTTTTCGTAATACCCAATCCAGAATATTTCGTTGCTTCGCGCGACCTACACCAATTGCGCCAGCAGGCACATCTTCGGTGATGACAGATCCGGCGGCGGTATATGCGCCATCGCCAATCGTGACTGGTGCAACCAACATTGTGTCGCTGCCAATTCGGACATGGTCTCCAACTTCAGTGTGATGTTTTGCAACGCCATCGTAATTAACGAAAATTGTGGCAGCCCCAATATTTGTGCCAGTTCCGATTGAAGCGTCGCCCACATAAGAAAGGTGCGGGACTTTCGAGCCTTGGCCAAGTGAAGAATTTTTCATCTCAACGAATGCGCCAACTTTTGCATCGGCCGAAATGTCATTGCCATCGCGTAAATATGAAAATGGACCAATGTTTGCGTTTGCACCAATTGCGCTGCCAGCACAATGTGATTCCACAACTTTTGCGCCAGCGCCAACGCGACAATTTGTCAGCGTGCTCCGAGGTCCAATCACTGCGCCAGCTTCAATAACGGTATGCCCAGAAATAGAAGAGCCTGGCAGCAGCGTTACATCTGGCGCGATTTCAGCAGTGAAATCCACCCAAGTTGTTGCTGGGTCAAGAATTGAAACCCCGCTAACCATAAGTGCATGATTAATCCGATCGCGCATGAATGAGGCGCACTCTGAAAGTTGGGAGCGGTCATTAATTCCGAGTATCTCGGTAAAGTTATTTACAACAATCGGAATTACCTTCGCGCCATCAGCTTTCATAATTGCGATTACATCAGTTAAATACTCTTCACCTTGCACATTTGCGGTCGTGATTTTTGTGAGCGCTACAGCGAGCGCTTTTGCATCAAATAGATAAACCCCAGAATTAATCTCCGCAATGTCACGTTCGACTTCGCTCGCATCGCGCTCTTCAACAATCTTAAGAAGTTCATCGTTCTCGTCCCGAATAATTCGACCATAACCGAATGGATCTGGAAGCTCAGCAGTCAACACCGTCGCAACCGCTCCAGCTTTAATGTGTTCGGCAAAAAGTTCGGTTAGCGTTAATCCAGTAAGCAATGGGGTATCGCCGGCGGTAACCAAGATAGTTCCTTCGACTGCGCCGACTTCGAGAGCTAATCGAACTGCGTGGCCAGTGCCATTTCGCTTTGCTTGCAAGACTGGGTGCGCTTTAGGGGCAATCTCGTTTAGGTGCGAAGTGACTTCTTCATGTTGCGCGCCGACAACTACGCGAGTGTGAGTTGGTTGCAATTCTGAAACTGCGTGCAGTACATGCGAGAGGAGTGATCGTCCCGCGATTTCGTGTAAAACTTTCGCAGTTGTTGATTTCATTCGGGTGCCATCACCCGCGGCCAGAACTATTGCAAGATCTAGGCGATTCAACAGCGCTCCTCACTCTGGACTAACCGAAGCCTAACTATCTCCTCTTGGTCGTGGCTCCTCCACCAGGTATCGATCCTGGACCCTGGGCTTCAAAGGCCCATGTGCTAGCCACTACACAATGGAGGAACCCGTATTCTCTCGCATCTTTTTCCTATTTACGACCAGAGTTACTGCATATCGGTAGAAACCCGTAGCGTTGGGCTTATGAGCGCCCCACGTAAGCGGATGAGTAGCGCGGAACGCCGCTCGCAATTGATTGAAGTCTCGCGTGCAATTTTCGCCGAAAAAGGGGTTGAAGGTGCAACCGTTGAAGAAATCGCGGCCGCGGCCAAAGTTTCTAAGCCGGTTATTTATGAACATTTTGGTGGCAAAGAAGGGTTGTATGCGGTAGTTGTAGATCGCGAAATGGCGGCGTTATTAACTTTAATTACCTCATCGCTAACTACTGGGCGTCCTCGGGCGCGCGCCGAACAAGCTGCGATTGCATTTCTTACATATATTGAAACTCGCAGCGATGGATTTCAAATATTGGTGCGTGACTCAACTGTTGGCGCGCAATCTGGATCCTTTGCAACACTTATTAGCGATATCGCAAGTGAAGTAGAAAATATTTTTGTCGCTGAATTTGCCGCCCGTGGGTTCGATCCGAAGATGGCGCCGATGTACTCCCAAATGTTAGTTGGGATGGTCGCACTTACCGGGCAATGGTGGCTAGATACTCGCTGGCCCTCTCGTGATGTTGTTGCAGCCCACTTAGTTAATTTAGCTTGGAATGGGTTATCTAGTTTGGAATCTAAACCAGAAATGTCTAGCTCAAAAAAATTAAAGAAAGAAAAGAAAGTTACCAAGAAGAAATAGCTAAAGTGTTTCGATTACTCGTGCTCCATGAACTGGGCCGCCAACATGCAAAACATTTCCAACAACGCCGCTAGTTTTTAACGCGACAATCAAATCAAGGGAGTGTTCTTCATCCTCAGCTAAGAATGCAACCGTTGGTCCAGAACCCGAAACTAAACCACCTAGCGCGCCATAATCCATACCTACATCAAGAATTAATCGAAGCGCTGGTCGGAGCGAACACGCTGCAGCTTGTAAATCATTGCTTAGCGTTTTACCCAATTCTTTAGCGTCGCCAGAGCGAAGTGCTTGCATTAACGGTTCACTAACGCTCGGCGCGATGATGCTCATTCCTTCGCGCAATCGATCGCATTCGTTGTAGACAGCTGGGGTTGAAAGCCCCGAAGCAGATAGCGCTAAAACCCAGTGATAATTACCGCGAGAGAGCGCTGGCGTTATCTGGTCACCTTTGCCAGTACCGATTGCAATCCCACCAGAAATCGCGAACGGTACATCGCTACCAATTTCGCGACCAACTTTCTCCATATCATCACGTTTTAAACCTAAGTTATATATGGCATCAATCCCAACAATGACTCCGGCAGCATTCGCGCTGCCACCGGCCATGCCACCGGCAACTGGGATATTTTTCTTTAAGTGAATCGATAAATCAGTAGAAACTTTATATTTCTTAGCCATTAATTCTGCAGCTTTATAAGCTAAATTGTTTTGATTTACTGGAATATGGTCAGTATTTTCACCTGAAATTTTTATTTCAATTCCACCATTTGGTGGACCACTCTTAACGATTACATCATCAAAAAGTGAAACTGCTTGAAAAACCGTCGCGACTTCATGAAACCCAGTTTTTTCAAGTGGGCCAACTGATAGTTGCAGGTTTATTTTTCCTGGGACCCTGACAACCACACCGGTATTCATGAAACGAAAGCCTATTAGTAATCTTGAATTATTTCTTTGCTAAAGCGATAGCTATTTTTAGGAAATCATGAATTGTTAGCGATTCACCACGGAGCGTTGGGTCTATCCCAATTGCAGTAAGAATAGATTCGGCTTGGCTATTGCCCCCACAGAGATCTGCTAAAACTGAACGAAGCATTTTTCGGCGCTGACTGAAAGCTTGGTCGATTACTGTAAATGTTAGGTTCCGTTCGACCTCGCTGCCCAGCGGCTGGTGGCGATTAAATTTAACTAAACTTGAATCAACATTTGGAACTGGCCAAAATACCGATCGAGAAATTGTGCCGCCTAGTGACAAATCAGCCCACCATGCCGCTTTCGCACTTGGGATTCCATATATTTTACTTCCAGATTTAGCGGCTAATCGTTCGGCAACTTCAGTTTGTACCATTACTACCCCGCTAGTGATGCTTGGAAACTTCGCCAAGATATGTAATAGAACTGGTACGGAAATGTTATACGGCAAGTTTGCAACTAATTTTGTTGGAAATTCGCCAAGTTCATCCACTGCGAGCGCATCTTTGTTTATTACGGTAAAAGTATCAGCAACGCAATTATGCGAGCGTAAAGTATTTGCTAACTCATTAGCGAGTCGATTATCAATCTCAACCGCCACTAATTTTGCGCCGGCTTGCAAAATCGCAAGCGAGAGCGAACCTAAACCTGGGCCAATCTCCAGAACTAAATCATCTGAAGTTACGCCAGCTACCCGGACTATTTTCTGACAACTATTTCCATCAATGACGAAGTTCTGCCCCATAGATTTTGCAGGACGCAGCTCTAACCTGCTCGCAATTTCACGAATTTCGGTAGCGCCAAGTAGCGCGATCTCATTAGCCATTACCGAAAAGCGCCGAAAACTCGTTCGGAATTCGCACTGATAATTCCAGCGAGTTCATCTGAACCTTGGTCTCGTTCGCGCGCTAGCGCTCGTAGCGTATTTGGAATCTGTGCGGGCGTATT
>Ga0214923_10001560_pt1 | contig 32441 bp, 33 predicted proteins | sample LL1510_MetaG_FD_177993 | JGI IMG/M metagenome (GOLD analysis project Ga0214923, IMG submission 177993) | Freshwater microbial communities from Lake Lanier, Atlanta, Georgia, United States - LL-1510 | ecosystem: Environmental > Aquatic > Freshwater > Lake | place: USA: Georgia | collected...
TATTAACTTCTTTTGCAGTACCAGCAAATGTAAGAGTATCAATTCCAACAGTGACTGTATCAGTTCCGGTATCACCAGCAATGCTGAGACTTGATGATACTGAAGCAAAAGAAAGATTTCCGCTACCGTCAGTCTTTAGAACTTGGTTTGCACTTCCATCAGCACCAGGAAGTGTAAAGGTTGTAATACCAGAAAGACTATTTGGTGCCTTTAAGGTAATGAAGTCAGTACCATTACTTGTACCTTCAACCAGATTAACACCGCTACCAGTAGAAGCAGTTCCTTTGGTCCAATAACGATGAGAACCAAAGAACTTATTGTTATTTGTGGTGCTATCAATACCAACGTAAAGGTCGTAACTATCAGTTGTAAAACCGGGTTCACCTCCTCTTAAACCGGGGAGATTAGCAAGAAGACCTCTCTTAAACTGTAATACAGGAGCAGTCATCTTTCTCTACACTTTTCTATTATTTATCATATCAAAAAGTTCCTGCATCCACATCAATCTTATCGTCCAAATCAACATCCAGTTGGTCTACAAAATCACTTGGTAATCCACCAGTGACTGCATTGGAAAGAACAGTATCTGGGTTTACTGTAATATATTTTTGAGTTGCAGCATCATATATCACCACATATCCATTTTGAACACCAGATGGATTAAAATCACCCAGGTCTGTTAAATTTCCAGCCACTGAACTTGCCTCCGCTGATACTGAAACTTTAAACTTTGGTGTTGCTTTAAGTTTTACACTATAAGAATTAGTGCTTTGACTTACGTTGATAGTCATACAGATACCGTATCTCTGATGATTGCTGTGCCTTCAAAAACTTTTTGTACTTTTCCAGTTCCTGCTTGAGTTATAATCACATCATAACAATTTCGTCCTGCTGTTAAATCTGTGGTAACTGTTGAACCCATTGAGATTTTGATTTCACCAGTAGCGACTGTGATTGATGTTTGAAAGGACTTAGAATTCACATCAGTTGGATACTTTCTAATCTTTGCAGTTGCACTGTAGTTTGTTAATGAAAACACAGAACCATCAGAATTTGTGACGTTAAAAGTTGCTTCAAACGTAGTGCCTTTATCAATCGTTAGATTTACTGCTGGAACCGACATGGTTTTTTAAGTATTTATTCGGCTTTGGTTGCTAATGAATGTTCACCTCCAGCACTAATAGAACTCCATGTAGTTCCTGGTATTTGTACTGGTGATGAATAATCTGCTCTATTATTTTGTCCTAATTGTCCACCGCTAGTATTATAACCCCATGACCATAAGGTTCCATCAGTTTTTGTTGCTAATACATGATTACTACTACCATATCCACTGCTTACAGAACTCCATGTAGTTCCTGGTATTTGGACCGGTGATGAATATTGTGTTGTATTATTTTGTCCTAGTTGTCCACTAGCATTATAACCCCATGCCCACAAAGTTCCATCAGTTTTGGTTGCTAATAATTGCCGCCCTCTACCACTAACAGCACTCCATGTGGTTCCTGGTATTTGTACTGGTGATGAATATGGTGTTTGATTATTTTGTCCTAGTTGTCCATATTGATTACGACCCCATGACCATAAAGTTCCATCGGTTTTGGTTGCAAATGAATGACTATCACTACCGCCACCAATAGAACTCCATGTAGTTCCTGGAATTTGGACTGGTGATGAAGCATATGTTCTGTTATTTTGTCCTAGTTGACCAAATTGATTATAACCCAATGACCATAAGGTTCCATCGGTTTTGGTTGCTAATGAATGTTGACTTTCGGCACCTATTTTATTCCATGTGGTTCCTGGTATTTGAACTGGTGATGAATATTGTGTTCTATTATTTTGTCCCAATTGTCCACCAGGGTTAGAACCCCATGACCATAAAGTTCCATCAGTTTTGGTTACTAAAGAATGATATAATCCGGAACTAATAGAACTCCATGTGGTTCCTGGTATTTGAACTGGAGATGAATAATATGTTAAATTATTTTGTCCTAACCTTCCATTAGCATTATTACCCCATGACCATAAAGTTCCATCAGTTTTAGTTGCTAATGATTGCCGCGCTCCGCCACTAACAGCACTCCATGTAGTTCCTGGTATTTGTACTGGTGATGAATATGGTGTTTGATTATTTTGTGCTAGTCGTCCATTACTGTTAAGACCCCAAGCAAACAAAGGACGACTGAAAGATTGTGTTGTAAAATAGTAACTACTAATACCAGCACTTGAACCAGTACCAAATGTATCATTAAATACTCCAGCAGGAAGTACAGCATAATAAGTCGTTGTTTCACTCAAACTACTAGTCGGGTCTATCGTTAAAACACCAGCACTTAACGTTAATCTATTGCTTGAAGTAACATCAAAACTCTCAACAATCGTTCCTGATGCACTTCCAGTTCTTAAAGTAATTGTACCAACACCTGCTTTGATTGGCTTATTAAATGTAAGAACAATATTTGATGATATTCCTACGTTTGTCTGTGCAATACCAGGACTATAAGTAATTGGTTCTAATACTCCACCAATATTTGTAAGTCCTCCACCATCACCATAAAAAGTTCCTGCAGTGATGATACCTGATGTTGTATAACTTTGAGTGCTTCCAAGTCCTCTTTGTATTCCTGTAAGATTTGTTCCGTCTCCTACAAGACTTGTTGCAGTGATGATACCTGCATTTAAGTTATTGATTGGAACAATACTAGTAACAAATCCTGCAAGATTGGATGCCTTAGACATTTTTTGAAGTATTTATTCTTGTTTGGTTGCTAATGAATATTGACTACCATTACTTACGGAAGTCCATGTGGTTCCTGGGATTTGTACGGGTGATGATGCATATACTGTATTTCCATGTCCTAATTGCCCATATTGATTGCGCCCCCATGACCACAAAGTTCCATCAGTTTTGGTTGCTGATGAATTATATTGACCAATCTCAACTTTACTCCACGTAGTTCCTGGAATTTGAACTGGTGATGAATATTGTGTTGTATTATTTTGTCCAAGTTCACCTCTAAAATTACGACCCCATGACCATAAAGTTCCATCAGTTTTGGTTGCTATAGATTGATAATATCCAACATTTGCAGAACTCCATGTGGTTCCTGGTATTTGTATTGGTGATGAAGCATATGTTCTATTATTTTGTCCTAATTGACCATAAAAATTATCTCCCCATACCCATAAAGTTCCATCAGTTTTTGTTGCTAATGAATTAGTATATCCACCACTAGCAGAACTCCATGTGGTTCCTGGTATTTGAACTGGTGATGAACAATATGTGTTGTTATTTAAACCTAACCTTCCTTGAGAACCAACTCCCCATGCCCACAATGTTCCATCAGTTTTTGTTGACAATACATATAAATCACCGGAAGCAATAGAACTCCATGTGGTTCCTGGGATTTGTACGGGTGATGAATAATCTGTTGTATTATTTTGTCCTAGTTGTCCAAATTGATTACGACCCCATGACCATAAAGTTCCATCAGTTTTGATTGCAAATGAATGTTGATATCCACTACTAACAGAACTCCATGTGGTTCCAGGTACTTGTGATGGTGATGAACGATCTGTCGTAGCATTTAATCCTAGTTGACCAAGACCATTTTGACCCCATGACCATAGAGTTCCATCAGTTTTAGTTGCTAATGAATGAGCATTATTAGTACTTACTTTGTTCCATGTAGTTCCCGGTATTTGTACTGGTGATGAATATGATGTTGTATTATTTTGTCCTAATCCCCCAGAAATGTTACGACCAAAAGCAAACAAAGGATATGTAGTTACTTTACTAACAAAATAATAACTTGAAATACCAACACTTGAAGAACTATTCAAGATGTCTTTGTATGCACCAGATGGAAATACAACATAATAAGTTGTTCCTTCTGCTAGATTACTTGTTGGGTCTATCGTTAATACTCCACCACTGATACTTAAACGAGTACTAATACCAACATCATAACTCTCAATAATCGTTCCTGATGCACTTGTGGTTCTTAAAGTAATTGTTCCTACGCCAGCCTGAATTGGTTTGTTGAATGTAACAACAATATTTGTAGATACTCCTACACTTGTTTGTGCAATTCCTGGATTATAGGTGATTGGAGCAAGTCCACCATCTCCAATATTTGTAAGTCCTATTCCACTTCCAACGAACTTAGTTGCTGTGATAATTCCTGTGGTGTTGATGCTTCCTGTGGTTCCAAAACCAACACCAGTTAAGTTAAGTCCACTTCCAACCCAACTGAATGCTGTTGCAACTCCAAGATTGAGATTGTTTGATGGAACAATGCTTGTAATAAATCCAGCAAGATTGGAAGCTTTGGACATTTTTTTAAGTATTTATTCGGCTTTGGTTACTAATGAATGTCTATTACCAGCACTTATAGAATTCCAAGTAGTCCCTGGTATTTGTATTGGTGATGAATAACTTGTTGTATTACTTTGACCAGTTTGTCCATAAAGATTATAACCCCATGCCCATAATGTTCCATCGGTTTTTTTAGATACTGAATGATATGAGTAACTAGATGATTTTATAGAACTCCATGTAGTTCCCGGTACTTGTCTTGGTGATGAATATTGTGTTGTATCATTTTGTCCAAGTGTGCCGTATTGATTAAGACCCCACATCCATAAAGTTCCATCAGTTTTAATTGATGATGAGTGAAATCTTCCTGCCGCAATAGAACTCCATGTGGTTCCTGGTATTTGGACTGGTGAAGAGTATTGCGTTAAATTGTTTAGACCTATTTGTCCATTACCATTAATACCCCATGCCCACAAAGTTCCATCAGTTTTTGTTGCTATAGAATGATTTCCTCCACCACTTATAGAACTCCATGTAGTTCCTGGTATTTGTACTGGTGATGAATATCGTGTTGTATTATTTTGTCCTAGTTGTCCATATTGATTGAGACCCCATGCCCATAAAGTATTATCAGTCTTGGTTGCTAATAAATGTTGACCACCAGAACTTATTGAGTTCCATGTGGTCCCTGGTATTTGAACTGGTGAAGATGCATATGTTCTATTATTTTGTCCTAGTTGTCCTGCTTGATTTCTACCCCATGACCATAAAGTTCCATCCGTTTTTATTGCAATAAAGTGACTGCTACTTCCACTTATAGAACTCCATGTGGTTCCTGGTATTTGTACTGGTGATGAAGCATATGTTCTATTATTTTGTCCTAGAACACCAGTTGAATTATAACCCCATGACCACAATGTCCCATCAGTTTTGGTTGCAGCAGAATTATTATATGCAGCAGAAACAAAATTCCACGTTATTCCCGGTATTTGTACCGGTGATGAGTATTGTGTTGTATTATTTTGTGCTAGTTGACCATAAGCGTTGTCTCCCCACCCAAACAAAGGATAAGAAAGTTGTTGAGAAGTAAAAGAATAACTTGTAATACCAAGATTTCCACCAGTACCAAAAGTATCTTCAACTGTATTTGCAGGAACTACAAGATAGTAAGTTGTTAATCCACTTAAGTTATTTGTTGGATTAACTGTAAGTGTTGCTCCACTGATACTGATTGAACTACTGGTTCCAACATTAAAACTCTCAATAATTGTTCCTGATGCACTTCCAGTTCTTAGAGTAATCGTACCAACACCAGCAATGATGTGTTTGTTGAATGTGATTGAAATATTGCTTGAAATTCCTACACCTGTTGCTCCAACTGCTGGAGAATAAATTAATCCAGCAAGATAACCACCAACATCCGTCAGTCCAGAACCATCACCAGAAAATCTTGAAGCCGTTACAATACCTGAAGTGTTGATACTTGATGTTGTTCTAAGACCAACGTTGGTAAGTGATGACCCATCTCCATAAAGTTGAGTAGCAGTTACCACACCAACACTTAAGTTGTTGATTGGTGAAATGAATGTTGCAAATCCTGCTAGGGTGTTATGGATGGACATGAGTTGTTATGCTAAATTGATATTTGCAGTTCTTAATACTCCATCAGTTCCTCTAACTTTAAATCTTAAGTTTGTATTACTTGTTAATTCAAAACTTAATTGCGAATTATTAGGTGGTGTTGATGTTGTTCCAAGTCCAACAGTTGTAATACCAAGAATATTTGCATTATTATTAACTATCAAATCAGTAAGATTTCCATTCGTAACTGCAATTGCTGATGTGATGTATCCCGTTGCTTCTACATCATCACCATTTTGTGCTGGTGTTGTTAAACTAAATGAACTTCCAGTAGTCGCAGTAAAGTCATCACCAGAAATCAGTTTTACACCATTACGATAAACTTCCAGATATCCAACAGTATAACCAGCAGGGAATGAGAATGATGTTTGTACACCAGTGACTGCATAAGATTGACGACGATAAACTTCACCAACCGTTGAAACACCAACGGGAACTGCAGGTCCAATGAGAGTTCCAAAGAATGTTAAACCAGACTGTGGTGCAGTTGTGAAGATAATATTCGAACCAGACACTGAATAGTCAGTGTTTGGACTTTGCATGACACCACCAACACTAATCAAAAGTTGCTGTGGAGATGCTGGTGTAACTGCAGTACCACCAGATGTTAATGGGAAAATCAGTGTTGAACTATTGAATGAAGCACTGATATCATCAAGAGTTTTAATGTTACTTGATGATGCTGCAGAATAACTAATCCATACAGTTCCGTTCCATTGATAAGAGAACCCAGAAGTATTATCTGTATAGATTTGATTAAGTGATGGACTATCTGGAAAATTGAGAGCCATTATCTGTATACTTTTTGAGTATTTATGTTAGTAAACTTGTTTGAATGCCCCCATGGAACTAGTAGAAGCATTTGTAGAAATAGAACTCCATGTGGTTCCTGGTATTTGTACTGGTGACGAATAGTATGTTCTATTATTTTGACCTAATTGTCCTTGACCATTTTGTCCCCATGCCCATAATGTTCCATCGGTTTTGGTTGCAACGGAATAAGCAGCCTTACCATTAGAAACAGAACTCCATGTGGTTCCAGGTATTTGTACTGGTGAAGAATATGGTGTTGTATTATTTTGCCCTAATGTTCCTTCATTGTTTCTTCCCCAAGTCCATAAAGTTCCATCAGTTTTTTTGCATAAAACTTGATAAAAAGAAATTGTAACAGAACTCCATGTAGTTCCCGGAATTTGCACCGGTGATGAATAATATGTTGTATTATTTTGTCCCAGTTGTCCAAAATTATTAGCACCCCATACCCATAAAGTTCCATCAGTTTTGGTTGCTGATGAAAGAAATGATCCATTAGAAAAAGAATTCCATGTCGTTCCTGGTATTTGAACTGGTGAAGATGCATATGTTCTATTATTTTGTCCTATTTCTCCATATAAATTACGCCCCCATGCCCATAAGGTTCCATCAGTTTTAGATGCAATTGTGTTGTAGCTGGAACAATCAATAGAACTCCATGTCGTTCCTGGTATTTGTACTGGTGAAGAATAATTTGTTGTGTTATTTTGTCCTAATCTTCCTCTATAATTATATCCCCATGACCATAAGGTTCCATCAGTTTTAGTTGCTACCGAATGTTGATATCCAACACGAATAAAATTCCATGTCGTTCCTGGTATTTGCACTGGTGATGAATAATATGTTCTATCATTTTGTCCCAGTGTTCCAAAATAATTAGAACCCCATGACCATAAAGTTCTATCAGTTTTTGTTGCGAGTGAATGTCTACCAATAGCAATAGAACTCCATGTGGTTCCTGGTATTTGAACTGGTGATGAATATCTTGTTAGATTACTTTGTCCTAATCCACCAACAGCGTTATAACCCCAACTAAACAAACCAAGATTTGGTTGATAAGAAAACTCCTGGTCTGCATACCAAGTTACACCACCATCTCTTGTGGTTAAATTAAAGATTTGTGCATCTGTTGGAGAACTACTAATACCTAACGTAGGAGGACTTGCACCATCCCAAATGATATTTGAAGGCCATGTGATACTTCTTGCTGTTAAAGTATCATCCTTTACACGAATAAAACGAACTTCTTGTGTTGTACTTGTATTTGCAAAAGCAACTGTTGTATCAGTATTATGAGTAAAGTAAATTACATTACCAGAACTTAAGTTAACAGTGGTTACTCCAGATACTGATGTTACGTTTTGTCCTGTATAAGCACCAGCAGGAATACCAGTAAGATTTGCACCATTACCAAAGAAACTTGTAGCAGTCAGTACTCCAACGGTAATATTTGCAGTTGTTGAAAGTCCTGTGACTGTACCTGTAAGATTTCCAGAGAACGATGAAGCAGTTAATACTCCAGAGACATTCACTCCTGGTGCTGTGAATATTCCTACTGGTTGTATTAATTGTGCTTTTGTGACGCTCATGGTGTTTTTAGGTATTTATGAAGAGATTTGAAGTGCTAATGGAGAATAAGTACCGGAAGAAATAGAACTCCATGTAGTTCCTGGAATTTGTACTGGTGATGAATAGTATGTTTGATTATTTTGACCTAAATTCCCAAAAGCATTGCGTCCCCATACCCATAAAGTATTATCGGTCTTGATTGCTGAAGAAAAACTTTGCCCAGAAGAAGCAGAACTCCATGTAGTACCAGGTATTTGTACTGGTGATGAATATCGTGTTGTATTATTTTGTCCTAGTTGTCCATATTGATTGAGACCCCATGCCCATAAAGTATTATCAGTCTTGGTTGCTATCGCATCCCTATAACAAATAGAAATAGAACTCCATGTAGTTCCTGGTATTTGTACTGGTGATGAACGATATGTTGTATTGTTTTGTCCTAGTTGTCCATTACCATTATATCCCCAGGACCATAAAGTTCCATCAGTTTTGGTTGCAAATGTAATTGTATAATAACTTTTTGATGTTGAAACATTTGACCATGTAGTACCGGGAATTTGTACTGGTGATGAGCAATCTGTTCTATTGTTTTGCCCTAATTGTCCAAATTGATTTCTTCCCCATGCCCATAAAGTATTATCAGTCTTGGTTGCTAATGTTTGATAATAACCAGCAGCAATCGAACTCCATGTAGTACCAGGTATTTGTACTGGTGATGAATATCGTGTTGTATTATTTTGTCCTAGTGCTCCAAAATAATTGTATCCCCATGACCATAGAGTATTATCAGTTTTTTTTGCTAATGAAAAAAAACGTCCGGCACTTATAGAACTCCACGTAGTTCCTGGTATTTGTACTGGTGATGAATATTGTGTTGTATTAGATTGTCCTAGTTGTCCATGAGCATTATTACCCCATGACCATAAAGTATTATCGGTTTTTGTTGCTAATTCATGATAACTAGAACTTATAGAACTCCATGTAGTACCAGGGATTTGTACTGGTGATGAAAATTGTGTTCTATTATTTTGTCCTAGTTGCCCCAAACTATTTTGACCCCAAGCATACAAACTCAATGTCTGTGGATTACTATTCACTTCCTGATAAGCATACCAAGTCACTCCACCATCTCTGGTTGTAAGATTGAATGTTTGTGCTGCTGTGGTTCTTGGATTAGTAATTAAGGTTGGAGTAGTTCCACCAGTCCAATAAACATTTGTAGGCCATGTGATACTTCTTGCAGTTGGTGTTGCATCTTTAATTCTAATGAACTTAAGTTTTTGAGTAGTTGAAGTATTTGCAAAAGCAACAGTGGTATCAGTATTATGAGTAAAGTAAATTACATTACCTAATGATAAGTTAATGGTTGTTGTAGGTGATTGTGATGTTGTACTTTGACCAACAAAAGCACTTACAGCAACACCAGTTAAACTTGCACCAGAACCATAAAGTGTTGTTGCAGTTACAATACCAGCATTGATATTCAGAGTTGTACTTGCAAGACCTGTTGCAGTTCCAGTTGCAGAACCAACAAAAGACGTTGATGTTACTACACCAGTGACGTTGAGACCTGGAGTAGTAAAAGTATCAATTGGTGAAATGATTTGTGCCTTTTGTTGAGACATTGGATGTTTTTAGGTATTTATGAGGTGTATTGAATTGCTAGTGAATGAATACCACCAGAACTTACAGAACTCCAAGTGGTTCCAGGTATCTGTACTGGTGATGAATAATATGTTGTATTATTTTGTCCTAGTATTCCAAAAAGGTTAGAACCCCATGACCATAAGGTACTATCAGTTTTGGTTGCTAATGAAAAATTATTACCACCACCACTTACAGAACTCCATGTGGTTCCTGGTATTTGTACTGGTGATGAACGTGGTGTTGTGTTGTTTTGTCCTAATTGTCCTTGACCACCATAACCCCATGACCATAAGGTTCCGTCAGTTTTGGTTGCTAATGAATGACCAGTACCACCACTTATAGAACTCCATGTAGTTCCTGGTATTTGAACTGGTGATGACTTCATTGCTGATGTACTATTACCAGAAATACTAATTCCTAATTCTCCAAATTCCCCAAATCCCCATGACCATAAGGTTCCATCAGTTTTGATTGCAAATGAAGTTACTCTATATCCACCCGTTTTGCATGATGTAATATTAGAACTCCAGATATTTCCTGGTATTTGTACTGGTGATGAATAATTTATCGTATTATTTTGACCTAGTTGACCATTATTATTAATGCCCCAAATCCACAAAGTTCCATCAGTTTTTGTCGCTAACGAATGATATACACCACTAGTTACGGATCTCCATGTGGTTCCTGGTATTTGTACTGGTGATGAATAATATGTTGTATTATTTTGCCCCAATTGTCCAAAATTATTAGAACCCCATGCCCACAAAGTTCCATCAGTTTTGATTGCTAATGGATGAAATCTACCTGCATTTATAGAACTCCATGTGGTTCCTGGTATTTGTACTGGTGATGAATATGATGTTCTATTATTTTGTCCTAATTGTCCAGATTGATTACGACCCCACGACCACAGAGTTCCATCAGTTTTGGTTGCTAATGAATGTTGATATCCACCACTGATAGAACTCCATGTAGTCCCTGGAATTTGCACTGGTGATGAATAATATGTTGTATTATTTTGTCCTAGTTGTCCGTTATTATTATAACCCCATACAGATAATAAATTTGGTTGTGGATTTACATTCACTTCTTCTCTTGCATACCAAGTCACTCCACCATCTCTTGTTAAGAAGTTAAATTGTTGAGCATCAGTGCTTCTTGGACTATTATTAAGTGTTGGTGTAACTCCACCATTCCAAACAAAACTAGAAGGCCATGTAATATTTCTTGCTGTTGATGTATCGTCTTTTGTTCTTATAAAAGTTACACTTTGAGTTGTTGTAGTATTTGCAAAAGCAACCGTGGTATCAGTATTATGAGTAAAGTAAATTACATTACCACTATTCAAATTAACTGTTGTAACTCCAGATACTGATGTTACATTCTGTCCAACAAAAGGTGTTGCTGCAATACCAGTTAGAGAACTTCCATCTCCAACATAACTGGTTGTAGTAATCACTCCAACATTTAGATTTGGAGTTCCAGAAAGTCCCGTTGCAGTTCCTGTAAAGTTTCCACCAAAAGTTCCAGCAGTGGTTGCTCCTGATACTACAATACCACCATTAACATCTACGTTTCCAATCGGTGCAACTAATTGAGAACGACTTTGAGACATTATAACTACAATACTACTTGCTTTTTTTATTTATATCCCATATAATATACCTAAAACTTTATGATTATTCTTACAGGTTCATCTGGATTTATTGGACAGAACTTTCTAAAGCATCTACAAGAACCAGCCATTTGTGTAGAAAAAGATGACTGCTTTAAGTTCCTTTCATCCTTTCAAGATTGGAATAAGGTCTCATTAATTCTTCATCAAGGTGCAATCTCTTCTACCACTGAAACTGATATTAGAGAAATTTACAAATATAATGTTGATTTTACTTTATCTTTATTTGAGATTGCAAAATTAAAAAAAATTCCAGTAAAATATGCATCTTCTGCATCAGTTTATGGAAATACCAACGGACAGATTAATCCATTGAATTATTATGCACTATCAAAATTAACAATTGATTATTGGGTCCTTGATAACCTAAAAGATTTTTCACATATTTCTGGATTTAGATACTTCAACGTCTACGGTGAAGGTGAAGACCATAAAGGAGACCAGGCATCACCCATCTCAAAGTTCACAAAGCAAATCCAAGAAACTGGTAAACTGAAACTCTTTGAAGGTTCTCATCAGTTTCTTCGTGACTTTGTGTGTGTCAATGATGTTGTGAATGTAGTACTGAACAATGAAGCACCATCAGGAATTTATGATTTAGGTACTGGTAATCCTATCAGTTTTCAAGAAGTTGCAGAATTAGTCGTAAAAAAAGAAGGTGGAGAAATAGAATACATTCCATTTCCAGAACACCTTTCAGGTAAGTATCAAACTTATACTTGTGCAGATAATCAGTTTGATTATAACTTTAAATCTGTTAAAGAGTATCTCCTTGAATAACTCTATAACTATCCTCATCAAAATGCTGAGTTGAGAATTCAAATAACTCCGTGTCTTCAAGTGCAAGCATTTGATGTCTCAGTTCTCTGTAAATATGAAACTTATCTCCTTTTTCTAGAATGATTTGACTTGCCTCATTAATATCATCAGTATCTCCATAAGTGAGTAAAATCTTGCCCGATTGAAGGTAAAAAGTCTCATCCTTTAACTTATGATAATGAAAGGAACACTTTTTACCTTTTACAAAGTACAAAAGTTTACCGCAGTATTCTTCATTATTAACTATCCACTTTTCAAATCCCCATCCTTTGGGAACTAATTTAATTGAAGAAGTCATCAGCATTCACACCTTTATCATCAATGTATATATCCCCACTTGGTTTACCTAGAATTAACTCATGATACTTACAACCCCAGATGTCCAGTTGCATTTTAGTCAGTGAATAAAACTTTTCTGTTGCTTTTTCTCCATCATCATTATATCTTCCCATTCCACGAGCAGTGAAGTACTTTATAATATTTCCTTGCTCATAAAGTTCATTGATTTTATCAATTCTTTCTGGAATTGGAGTGCTTCCTTCATACTTACAAGAAGTACAATCACCATTGTTACAAATGGTTCCGTCAATATCAATTACATAAGTTTTTAACATCATCTTCCGTCAGTACATAAGTTCCTGGGTTTGATACTGCAATTGCTGCAGCTTTATTTGCAAGTGGAATTGCTTCTTGAATTGAACCATACTTTAAGTAACCATAAGTCAGTGCAGCAAGAAATGTATCACCTGCACCAACTACATCATAAACATTTACCTTTTCTGCTGGATACAAAACTCCATCATACTCTGCACCTTCACCTCCACGAGTGATGATGAGATTATCATGTTTCTCCGTCAGTTTGCTATATTCTAAATCATTAACTTTCACATAGCAACCATAAGAAGGAACAACTGTTCGTTTAGTATCAATGAAGACGGGGCACTTGGTTCCATGTGCAATCTCAAACATTGAACTACTTTTTACAAACCCTTTATTGTAATCACTAATGACGACAGCATCATAGGTCTCATCAGGAATAAGATATTCCATTGGCTTACAAAAAACTTCATCGTCTACACGAAGAATTTGTTGATTGGTCTTTTCATCAATGTATCTTGTTTTTGTAATCTTTTCTTCATTGGTCATCATATAAACTTCAAGACCAAATGCTTTGAGATTATTATAAACATTCCATGCCATTCCTTGACGGATTTCTGTTCTCTTGTAGTTGAGAATGGGAACTGGTGCTTCTGGATTTAATCGCCTGACTTCTCCGTAGATATAAAGGTCCGTGCAACTATCACCGATTAATAATACTTTGAATGATTTTTGTTGTTGAGTATTCATCTATCCTATCAAAAAACTTAAGTTCTTTTGCGTGTTCACTACCAATTACTCTCTTGTTCTTATAATCACTACCTACAATCATTATATCAGGTTCTATGATTTTGACAAGATTGGTAAGTTCCTCATCAGTATTAAATATCAGAACTCTATTCACTGCTTTGAGATTTTCCAGATGAAACTTTCGGTCTTCTTGATTGTGAATTGGTCTTGTTGGTCCTTTGAGTTGCTTTACTCTTGCATCACTATCTATAGCAACATAAAGAATGTCTCCTTGAGACTTTGCATAGTTTAGGAGTTCAATATGTCCCCGATGCAATCCACCATCAAAACAACCATTAACGAATACTTTTTTCATACTCTGCAATAAACTCTTTGAATTCTGGTGGACCAACTACATTCCATGTACCATGTAGTTGATATTTAATTGGAACATCCATCTTCAATAACCACGAAAGAACTTCAATCGTAAGATACTTTCCTGCTTCACTGATTTCAAGATATTGACCATTGGACCAATTCTTTACACTGACAATCACACCAATTAAATGTGGATACATCCATTCTGGGAGCAACCCCTGTAACCATGCACAATGATAAGTCCTACACTGAAGTGGTCGGTCTTCATAGATTGTGCAGCATTCTCTTACAAATCTACATGGATTATTTGGTGTAATCCATTGATTATAAACTTCATGACTAAGCCATTTACAGCAGAGATTACATTCTCCACATTCTCTTTGTTTATACTCCATGAAAGAATAGCAATTGAACTAAACGTGCATTTTCATTTGTAGTCCCGAACCAATCACCATTAGAGTGAAATAGAAATGGGTTGAACATTACAAGTCGGTTGAACTTAAAAGCAATGTTATCAGTTTCAACCCATTTGCTTCGGTTTTTACCTTCTGTATTAAAGAAGTTTACCATATCTTCATGAGATTGTATACCAAATCGTGCTGCTTCTTGTTGAGTTGGTGCAAACTCCCATTCAGTTTGTTTGTGTTTCCAGAACTTTGTACCACCTGTAGGATGAATAACTGGAGTAAGATAAATCAATCCTGCCCAGACCAATCCTGGATTTGGGTCGAAGTGAATGTCTTGAGTTCCATATTCACCTTCTTTCGTCATACGGAAATAAGAACATTTGTTGCATGATTTGGTTGTAAGTTTCTGTCCTACAATCTCACTTACCATTGTTGTGAGTTCTTCTTTACCGTGTTCATACAAACTATCACGACCAGGCCAGTTCTTGCCTCCTAGTTGTTCATACTCCGCATTCAGTGCAAATTCACGAACAGCATTTGGATTTGCATAGAAATTATCAACAACAATCAAGTTCTTACGAAACTGGTTCATAACTTACTCCACTGCAGTAGTGTTTGTCTTGCAATCATCAGTGCTTGTTGCTTATCACCAGTTCCAGTATGAATAAGAAATGGACGCATCCAATCTTCCCAGGTAATTCCTGAATACTTCAGTCCATACTTTGCAAGATTATGAGACAGACAGAACTCATCTGCATAATGCCCCCACCCACGATGATTTAACCCCTTAATGGATAAATCTTCAATCTCTTGTGCGGTATAGGGAAGTGGTTCCCAGACATCATGTGTGGACTTGTAAGACACCACAAAGTTGGTTGCGATGCCGATATCCCTTCCGTCTCTTAGAAAGCAATCTAGACGGTTTGTGTGAAACTTAGAACTGAGATTATAGTTATCGTTAAATCCTACCCGATGAAGTGGAACAATGTCCTTTACATCAGGAAAGTGTGGATGAATGAGCATATCAGCATCCACCAGAAGATTTAAGTCATAACCTCTTCCATCTTCATAGACCTGCATCTTCTCATAGTTAATTGGATAATCAGGAAACTTTCTTTGAGTAATGAGATTAATCTCATAACCATTTCTTTGTGCATATGCTTGAGTTGTTGGAAAGCACAATGCAAAAAGTTCTGGAAAGAAATCATTGATGTTTACAACATGTAGTAGTTTTTTCATCACCAAGATTTAAAGAACGTTGATTGTTGTTGTGGTTGTGGTTGTTGGAGTGGTTTCTGTACCCACCACTTACCTTCTTCTACATGAATTTGGTCTTCGGGGAAGAACTCATGAACTGCCTGTACAACATCAGGCCATGCTTTTGGACAATAATCATCTCCCAACATAATACCACCAGGTTTTACAAGTTCCCAATAGAGTTTGATATCCACGGAGACACTTTCATAGAAATGCCCACCATCCACAAAGATTAAATCAGCATAACTCTTGTTTTCTTTTAATACTCTATAGTAACTAATACTGTCTTGTGGAATAGGAACAATCACATCCTGATTGTTTGTGTGCATTACATTTGCAAGAAACTGATAATACATGGTTGGATATCCATGCACTCGTCTTAAGTCTTGGTCAGCATGTCCATGTTCAGCAGAACCTAACCAAGTATCAATACAAATTACTTTTGCATTTGGAATTTGATACTTCTTGGTAAGATTAGCCATGTGCAATGCACTCTTACCTTTATAAGTACCAATCTCATAGATGATTTGTGGACGATTTTCTGCAATCAGTTTTTCAAAGATTGGATGACTATCCTCAAAGGTATTGGTTGGTTCTTTACCTCCAAAGTATTCCCAAAAAGCACGAATATCAAATTCGTACTTGGTATAATCAAATCCTTCATAAGGACTGATGTATGGAGTTTCTTTAATCAGTACTGGATTAGACATAGTGTTTATCAACGTTCATAGAGATTACCATTCTTCGTGCATCAGTCGGTGGAACCTCATGATGCAACATTGCAGGGAATAATACCAGCATACCATTTTCTGGATAAACTTTCAAGTCCCCCTCAAAAATAATTGGAGCACATCCTGGTTCCACGTCCACATAATATGCACAGGCAAAGTCACTTGGATAGTGTGAGTGTCTTACGGCATACTCACCTTTCTCATATTGCATTGCCCACATGTTGAAGCATTTAAACTGCATCTTTTGCTCAAAGTATCCTTGCGAAACAAACTCACAGGCACTTAGAACCAAATCAACAATTGGTTTAAACTTTGGATTTTCCTCATGGGATTTCCAACTTGAATGCCAGGCTTTTACATTGCTCTCATTCGTTTCTGGATAAACTCTTCGGTGTTCCAGAATGACTTGTTTAAGATAAGCATTCAGTTCCTGATGATTATCAAGAATTGTTGTAAAGACCGGAAGTTCTTTTTTAACTGTTTGTACATTTAATGTGTTCATTACCACTCACCTGTCCAATGTTTAAGTTCATAGTTTTTGTATAGTTCTTTCTTTTGATTTGCCCACTCATCATAATGTCCTTGTTTATTTCTACAAATGACTGAATGATATGGAAGTTCTTCTGTATATGTATAAACAAACGGCATACTACTCAAAACTTCCTTCATGCTTGAAATTGTATCTTCATCAGGATACATATCAATCATTTTGCCCATGAGAACTTTTGTAACTCCATGCATATATGTTTGTGGTCCAAGAAAGTAAATGTGATTGGTCTCATAACGTCTTTGAATGAGTAGTTTATAAGTTTCCAAGTAAATTGGATTAGCAATCTCACTCATCATAAAATCTTGTGAGAAATTATAATTCACACATGTTGGTAAAACACATTTAACTTCTTCAGTAAAATAATCATCAAACTTAATGTTACAGTACCTATCAATGTCTAAATATAAACCACCTTCACGATAAAGTTTAATCAATCTCCAGATATCAGTTTTTGCTACGATATGGTCGTTTTCAATCAATTTGAAATCTCTTAGGTCCATGGATTGCCTTAGATATTCATTGACCTCTTCATCATCATGAATAGTAACTTTCCAATCTGGATTGAGTTGAATGAGATTTACAAGTCCTTCTTGAATAAGTGGAGATTGAGACTGAAGAATGTTTTTATTCTTCCATGATACATGAACAATCTTCGGTATCATTTTGCTAATCCATCTTCAGCAATCGTTGATAACCCATGATTGTCGTCATAAGCATAAACACCATCCTGCACAATTCCAAACACATCACTACGGATGATTGCATCTAGTGAAGTTGTGATGCCTTGCTGAATTACATAAGACACTAAGTTCTTTGCAATCGCAGGGTCTATTGCATATGCATGTGCTCTACAAATAAATCGGTCTAAACCTTTATGGTCACTCGCATGGGGTGGAATAGAATAAACTTCTTTTCCTTGCTTGAATTGTTCTTTGGAGCCTAAGTAAACAATATTATTATAATACCGATGAACCTGATATGGTTTGACCATCACTGCATCATGTTCCAGAATGACGATTGGTTTATCCATTGCTAGACATAAAGACCACAAAGAATAATGAGATAGGAAACAAGCAATTTGCGTCATTAACATGTCTGCTCTACGCAACCTTAAAAAGTTAATGAATGCTTGTCCTTGAAGTGCTTCTGGAACTTTAATCTCTCCTAGTTCTCCAATTGGTTTTCCTAACTCATGGTCTTGAAGTTTAACTTTAGAACCTGTTGCATCAAAACCAGGAACAACCATTGGATTTGGTTGTCCAACTTGAATACAAGATTGAAAACATTGTTGAGTGAGTTTCTGTGAAAGTTCATTGCCTGGAAGAGAAATAATATAAGTTCCAGCAACATTCATATCATAAGAATTATAATAATTCATAGAAACTCTGGATAGAATGTCTGGTAATATGAAAGGTTGTTTTGAAGAACCAGTTGTGATTGCTCTGGAGACATGAATTCAGGCCATCTTGGTTCAAGTTTCTTCAGTTTTGTTCCTGTCTTATGAATAACCATGGAACGATAAACCGTATCGTGCTCATAGTAATCTGGTTTTGGAATATTATCAAAGTCATGTTCAAAGGGTTGTTCTCCAAGAAACTGATAGATGAGATTGAGTGTTCCTCTTGGATTTTCGTTGAAGTCTTCATGCCTCAGGAAGAAGAAGTTATTTGGATGCTTCTTTGCAACTTCCATTACATGTGGAAGCATATGCAAAGGTCTTCCTAAGTTGGCCATTCCATCAGTACAATAGAGTTCCATTCTCTTCTCAAACGTATTGTGCTGGAAGGGCATCTCAGTATCACCAATCGTAATATTGGGATACTTGTTCAGTAGATTTTCAAAGGAACAAATAATATCTCTCAGGTCTCTTAGGATAACCAGATATTTTGAGTTTGGATTGAGTGCAAATGTATGAGTGAAGTACTCTGCCCATACTCTTGACTTTGAGAATACAACTGGTTTATCAGTCATACTCTCAAACCATCCACGAAGTCCTTGTCTTAGGAAGTTAAGGTATGCATCGTTGAGTACATCCTTATCCATTGCAATAAACTCACTGACTTGTGTGGAGATGTCTCTACAAGCACTAATGAGATATGGTGTTGGACAGGTTCCTGTTGTGAATATTCTTGGATTTTCATTCAGTATGTTCATTAACACTGATGAGCAAGTCCTAGGCAGTCCTAGGCAGTAATGAAGTTGTTGCATGATGAAGAATGTTGTTTGTTGATATTTATTGTAGTTGAGTTGCTAGTGAATGATTACCACCAGCACTTATAGAAACCCATGTTGTTCCGGGAACTTGTCTTGGTGATGAATATTGTGTTGCATCGTTTTGTCCTAGTTGTCCCAAATTATTAATGCCCCATGCCCATAAAGTATTATCAGTCTTGGTTGCTAATACATGAGTTTTACCTGCACTTATAACATTCCATGTAGTACCAGGTATTTGAACTGGTGATGAATATTGTGTTGCATCGTTTTGTCCTAGTTGTCCAGAACCATTAGCACCCCATGACCATAAAGTATTATCAGTTTTGGTTGCTAACGAATATCCACCACCGCCAGCGCCATTATGACTACTTATAGTATTCCATGTAGTTCCTGGTATTTGTACTGGTGATGAATATTGTGTTCTATTAGATTGTCCTAGTTGTCCATTATTATTATAACCCCATGACCATAAGGTTGCATCAGTTTTGGTTGCTAATGAATGATAATCTCCTCCTGAGATGTTGTTCCATGTAGTTCCTGGTATTTGAATTGGTGATGAAGCATATGTTCTATTATTTTGCCCCAACATCCCAAATCTATTATAGCCCCATGACCATAAAGTTCCATCGGTTTTGGTTGCGAGTGAATGTTTAAATCCACCAGTTACAAATTTCCATGTGGTTCCTGGTATTTGAACTGGTGATGAATATTGTGTTGCATCGTTTTGTCCTAGTTGTCCAGAACCATTAGCACCCCATGACCATAAAGTTCCATCAGTTTTGGTTGCAAAAGTGCTTTTATAAGTATTACATTTAACCAAACTCCATGTTGTTCCTGGTATTTGTACTGGTGATGAACGACTTGTTCTATCATTTTGACCCAATTGTCCATTATCATTAAATCCCCATGCCCATAAAGTTCCATCAGTTTTTATTCCAAATGAAGCTCTATATCCACCACTTATAGAACTCCATGTAGTACCTGGTATTTGAATTGGTGATGAATAGTATGTTCTATTATTTTGTCCCAATCCTCCATAACCATTATAACCAAAAGAAAATAAAATATTAGAACCAACATAAGCATTCTGCCCACTATTGGTTAAGTCATAATGTCCTTTTAAGTCCCAGGTATTCGTTCTTATCGGCATTGGACCTTATTGTACCTTTATTTTCATATTTATCTTACTCGTGCATAGATGTTCGCAGCAATCACATAACGTGGTTCTTCAGTGTCCACATAATTACTACGATGTTGCAACCAACCAGGAAAGATGACCCATGAGTTTTCAATGGGAGCAACGGATTGATTTCTTGTTCCAAGTGCAGGAGCTGTTCTTGGGTCATGAAATTCTGTACCTCCAGTTTCTCCATTCCCAGGAACTTTCAAGTAATAAACACCAGAAAGAAATGCAGGATTGTGATGATGATAGGGGTTGGTTTCTTTTTGATTTAAGGACTTCCATCCTTTATAACACCATGCACCAGAACCAGTGAACTCAAGTGCATTTTGATTACTTGTGAAATCTTTTACAACTTCTAAGTAAGTTTTACATGCACCATAAAAACTAGTTCTCAGTCGTTTCCAAATCTCTGGTGCATCATCTTGAAAGAGAATAACCTGAGTTTGATATTTTGGAGTAAGTTCATTATCAGTATAAAGACCCATTTCAATCAATTGGTCTACACTTTGCATCATCATCTGTTGGTCTTCATTTGTAAAAAGACCTTCACAATTTACTCTTACCACACTGGTAGGAAATAACTCATGTGTTTGATATTGCATTTTCTACGACCTCATAAAGTTTTTCAATGGTCTTATCCCAGTTATTATACTCCATTTGGGAAACAACTACAACATTCTCTGGATACCAACTAAACTTATGAGATGCCCAGGTAATATAAGGAACCAATGGTGGAAGTACGATTACCTTTGCTCCCATTGCTCCTGCTAAGTGAGCCGTTGCAGTACAAGACGTAATAATCAAATCACTCTCTGCAAAGATATCATAAGTATCACTCCAAGAGTTAATCAGGTGACTTAAATCCCATACATTTGCATTCTTTGGTAAATCACTATCTTCAATTTGAATAGAGAATAACTTTCCAAATCGTTCAAGACCTAAGAGTTTTTCAATTGGAATACTACGAAATTGGTCGTGTTCAAACTGCGGATTGCCTTTCCAACGAATGACTATCTTCTTCTGGTCTCCAGCAATATCCTTCATTTCTTGAACTGGATTTGCTGTCTTCTTTAAGTAAGGAAAGGAAACATTCTCACAAGGTTCAGTCAGTCCAAGAAAGTATGGTGCAGACATTGCAGGAACAAACTTATTCCATTTGGTTCTTACAATATCCTCATGAAGATAAAGGTTCTCATAACCACAATCTTCTAGAAGTTTCTTGATAGAAGCAGTACAGAAGATTTTAACTTCCTTACAATACTTCTGGAATTGTTCTGCATAACGAACAAAAATCATCTCATCACCCATACCACCTTCTAGGTAATATGCAATAATATCTACGTTTTCTCCATTCCATCGTTGGTTCTCATCAATACCATATTTTTCTTTGAGTAACCACTCATGACCCCATACTCTTAACTTTGCACCTTCACGAATGTATTTGTAACCTTCTTGAAGTTCACCATCACCCAGCAGAAACCATCCATAATTAAATGCTGCTTGTGGAATATGGTCAGCAAGTGATTGAAGTATCTTCTTACTTTCTTCAAATTTTCCTTGTGCAGTCAGATATAAGGTTAAATCAATTTGAGAAAGTTCATCTAACTTACCAATTGACTTTAATACTTTCTCTGCCTCTGGTGCTCGTTTGAGATAATAAAGACACTTTGCCTTATTCAGTTTCACACCAGGATTTGACGGAAGTGTTTCAAGAATTTTCAGTGCTTTATCAAACTCTTTGTCATCATGATAAAGTTTTGCAAGAAGATTTGCAATCTCCATATCTTTTTCATGTTTGAGATATGCAATTGCTAGTTCCTTTGCTGCTTTTGGTTCTCCTTTTTCACTTAATTCAATAATCAGTTGTGCAATCATTTTTTCGTATCAGCAGGTAATCCAATATAAGGTCTTGTATCAAACAGTTGGTCTTTATGTTCTCCTTCTGCTTCCACATAATGCATGAAGAGTTGGAATTGAGTTTCACCTTCAAATGCGTCTCTCCAATGATGAACCTTATTACCTTGATAGATGACTGCATCACCTTCATACATTGCAGCATACTCAGGGTCTTTATCACCATTCTTAAACCACAAGGGCCATAATGCATTTGATGCACCACCTAAAGATAATGATACTGAGTGCTCACATTCATCTCGGTCAGTGTGTGGAAGCAACTCTGCACCATTGAAATAAATTCGTGCATAAGTATAAGTCGGCAGAAGTTTCTTACCAACAGTTTGCTCAACCATTGAAAGACACATCAGCATCAGTGTATCAAATGCAGGGTTTCCATAAATTCCTACTGACTTTGCAACTTGTGCATCACCTTTGTTTGGAACTAAGTCATTGCGATGAAGCAAATCAAAGTAATTTCTTAGGTATTGTGCAAAAAATCTTGGAATGAATTCTTGTTTAACCTCAAATCCTTTATCTTCGTAGAGTTTCATAAATTTTTTTCTCTGTTTCTAACCATGTAACGAGTGAATATCTTCTTCCAGAAGTGACTGGATGAACTTTATGTGCAAATTCTTTATAAGACGGGAATGCAATCATCATACCAGTTTTTGGTTTTATTTTCAACCCTAGCTGAGTGAATTCAAGTTCTCCACCAGTATAATTATCATTCAAGTAAAAGAGAATTGAAATATCACGATTTGCAATTCTTACCCATTGTCCATTCTCAAAATTTTCACTGTCGTTATGTTCTATATAGTGCCCTCCAACAGGATAAGAAAGAAATTGTGTTGGTTCTATATTTTTAACTGTTGATTGATACTTTGGTTCAATGAATGACTTATAACAAGACATTGTTGCATGAGTAAGATTTTGTAGAACTGAATATGGTATTGGATACCATTCAGTTTTTCTGGTTTCTAATTCTACTTTTTCTTCTCCAGAACCAACTGTTGCATTTGATGTTGGTTGATTGGTGAGTTGTAGAAGTTGTTGTATGTGTTGTGATGGAATGATATTCGGTTGAATAATAAGAAGTTCAAAAGGGTTCATGAATTTATTGTGTATTTGTTGCTAATGCTATTGTATTATAATAACTCATGGAAACAGAACTCCATGTAGTACCAGGAATTTGTACTGGTGATGAGTAGTATGTTCTATTATTTTGTCCTAGTTGTCCATAACCATTATAACCCCATGCCCATAAGGTTCCATCGGTTTTTCTTGCTATTGAACCTTGATATCCACTACTTACAGAACTCCATGTAGTACCAGGAATTTGTATTGGTGATGAATAGTATGTTCTATTAGATTGTCCTAGTTGTCCATAATTATTAGTTCCCCATGCCCATAAAGTTCCATCAGTTTTGGTTGCCAAACTACTAAATCTATTAGTTCCTATTGTATTCCATGTAGTACCAGGTATTTGTACTGGTGATGAATATTGTGTTGTATTAGATTGTCCCAGTGATCCATAAGCATTATAACCCCATGCCCATAATGTTCCGTCAGTTTTTATTCCTAATGAATGAAATTGACCTCCTGTAACAAATTTCCAAGTAGTTCCAGGAACTTGTACTGGAGATGAGTAATATGTTCTATTATTCAATCCCAAATCTCCATAAGGATTTCTTCCCCATGCCCATAAAGTTCCATCACTTTTAACTGCAAATGTTCTAGTACCAGATGAAGTTCTTCCAACAGAACTCCATGTGGTTCCTGGTATTTGAACTGGTGATGAATAATTTATTATATTATTTTGTCCAAGATCTCCATAAGTATTATAACCCCATGACCATAAAGTTCCATCAGTTTTGGTTGCAATTGAAATATAAAAAGTATTTCCAATAGAACTCCATGTGGTTCCAGGAATTTGTACTGGTGATGAATAGTATGTTCTATTATTTTGTCCTAGTTGTCCAGCAAAATTATATCCCCATGACCATAAAGTATTATCAGTCTTGGTTGCTAATGTATGATAACCAGCAGCAATTGAACTCCATGTAGTACCAGGTATTTGGACTGGTGATGAATAGTTTGTTGTATTAGATTGTCCTAGTTGTCCAGAACCATTATAACCCCATGCAAGTAACCCAGGACCACCACTATAACTCAATCTTCCTGCATTTACCTTTGCATATTCATCAGCAAGTGTCCAAACACCACTAGTGCTACTTGTAATCATATCAAGTCAAATACTGCCAACGAAGTGCGAGTTCTGGTGAATAGTAACCAACTTTCACATCTAAGTTCTCATCTTCTCTACCACCAGCACTTGGTTCTCTATGTCCAATGACTTCCATTCTCTTGACTAGCTCATCCCAACTTCCAAGTGCATCATCAGTATCAAAAGTATAAGCATTCAATCTATCAAGAATTTTACCACGAAGTCCAGCAATCTTTGCTTCTCTTACTCTAAACAGTTCATGGTTCTCAATAATTCTTTCTGCAATCTCTTCAACAGTTACACCTCTTGTTGATGCTTCTGTTGTTAAATCCAGAGATGCAGTACCAATTTCTACAAACTTAAGTGCTTCTTGATACTTATAAATTCCTGATGATGTTGCAGTATCATCATACTTACCAAAAACAAGTTGTCTCAAATCTTTTTCGTTTTGATAAACTTGTGCTTTCCATGCCGAAAGAACTTCATTCACTTTACCTTGAACATCAGCAGTGAGTTCTGCTTCGGTGATTTCAAAGATAAAGTTCTCAGGGTCTGCAACTGCACTATCATCTACATGTGCATACTTATAGTAATTATACTGGTCGAAAATTTCAGTAAGACCAGGAAGAGCAGGATTTGTAGGACCTTCCATTGGTCTTTCAATTGCTACTGAAATACCAGTTTTAGCATCTACTTGGCGAAACTTGAATATCTTCATTGTTGTTGTGGGTCTTTGTAGTTATTTATGAGATTTTATTGGACGAGTGCTTTGAAGGCTAATGAAAAATAACCAGCACTTATTACAGAACTCCATGTGGTTCCTGGTATTTGTACTGGTGATGAATATTGTGTTGTATTACTTTGTCCTAGTTGCCCAGAACCATTTTGACCCCATGACCATAAAGTTCCATCAGTTTTAGTTGCTAATGTATAATCACTAGCACTAAAAGAAATAGAAGCACTTACAGACCTCCAGGTAGTTCCTGGTACTTGTACTGGAGAATTATATTGTGTTGTATTATTTTGCCCTAGTTGTCCCTGCGTATTATAACCCCATGACCATAAAGTATTATCACTCTTGGTTGCTACTGTGTGATATTTACCAGCACTTACAGAACTCCATGTAGTACCAGGAATTTGTACCGGTGATGAATACCTCGTAGTATTACTTTGCCCTAGTTGACCATAAGTATTAACTCCCCATGACCATAAAGTTCCATCAGTTTTGATGGAAAATGATTGAGAACCACCAGCACTTATAGAACTCCAGGTGGTTCCTGGTATTTGTACTGGTGATGAAGCATATGTTCTATTGTTTTGTCCTAAATTTCCATTACCATTACTGCCCCATGCCCATAAGGTTCCGTCAGTTTTGGTTGCTAATGAAACTCCAGATCCTCCACTAATAAAACTCCATGTGGTTCCTGGTATTTGCACTGGTGATGAATATTGTGTTGTATTATTTTGTCCTAGTTGTCCATTATTATTATTACCCCATGACCATAAGGTTCCGTCAGTTTTGGTTGCTATCGAAGCATTATTACTTCCCGAAACAGAACTCCATGTGGTTCCTGGTATTTGTACTGGTGATGAATATTGTGTTAAATTACTTTGTCCCAATTGTCCATTAGCATTACCGCCCCATCCCCATAGTGTTCCATCGGTTTTGGTTGCTAATGGTGTAATAGCACCACCAATACTATTCCATGTAGTTCCTGGTATTTGTACCGGTGATGAATAATAAGTTGTATTATTTTGCCCTAGCTGTCCATTCCAAGTTGGACCCCATATCCATAATTGATTTTGCTGTTCCCATTCACCAGCAAGATACTGGTCTCTTACCTGTTGTAAATCCCATACACCTTTTCTAGTAGTTGCCATAATACTCTCCTATCAAGCAATGGTTCGTGCAGATAGAATTGCTTCCAATCTGTTTGCTTGGTTTGCATAAACACGAACCTTATATCCATTTGGAAGATACTTTGGTTGCTCAAGTACTTCTACTGTTGCATCAGCAGGAATAACCATATCATAGGCATAATAACCAATGATATTATTGCTACCATCAGTCCATACAACTCGTGCTTTTACATCCGCAGTTCCATCGTCATTTGCAAGCAGAATACCCTGAAGCATTGAGTTTGCTGTTGCAGTCCAAAGGTCAGTATAAGTTGCTGCAGAAGTAATATCAGTGCCTACACCAACATAAGTTGTATCACCAAGTTTTTGTTCTACTGTAATTGTTGCGTGTAAATCACTATCAACACTTGCTTGAAGTTGAATTGTTTCACTTGGAGAAAGTATTTTTGGTTGCTTCAACAATTCTACAGAAGAACCAGCAGGAACTGGAACTGTATTTGCAATTGAATAAGCACCAGCATACAATTGACCACTAACATCTGCACTATTGGTTCCATCAATGTTTGTTACATGAACTGAGTGAACAATATGACGTGCTCCTGCTGTTGATGGTGCAGTATATGCAGTTGCCATTGTGGTTGTAACTGCATATCCAACAGAACTTGAGATACCTGTGTTGAATAATCCAGAACCACCTGCTGCCGCAGCTGCTACAGTCAGAGTAATGGTTGCAATTCCTACTGTACTATTATAAGCATGAGTAACTCCAAGTCCAGAACCAACAAAGTTAAATTGAGTTGCAAGACCAATATAAGTTCCACCAGTTGCAACACCAACTTGAGCACTTCCTCTGAATGATGTTGCTGTTGCTACTCCAATATTTTGAATATTCCTGTTATCATCAATAACAGTGGTATTATTAATGCGAATAGCCATCTTCGTTTACACTCGGCTTTTACTTATTTAGTTGGTCTTTAAGTTCCTTGACTTCTGCAGAGAGTTCCTTCACTGCTTCAATAAGAACACCAATGAGACCGTTATAATTGACTGCCTTATGAACATCTCCCCCAACGATTTGTGGAAGAACTTCTTCAACTTCTTGAGCAATTACACCAGTAGAAGGTCTATCATCAGCAATCCAAGTAAAATTAACACCACGAAGTTTTTCTACAAGTCCTAATCCATTTGAAATGGTTACAATATCTTTTTTGAGACTTGCATCAGAGCTGGAGTTAAAATCAGTTGATGTTGTTACTCCTGTTACAACAATACCATTCGCATTTACATTCAGGACTGAAGAACCTGCTGATACGAAAGTTATATTACCTAATGCTGGGGAGAAGAAACCAGTTTGAACATCTCCAACAAAATAGATGCTTGGTGATGATGCACTTCCTGGATTGAAAGAAACATTCGTCAGTGAAGTGATAATACCAACATTAAATGGTGCAGCATCAACCCAAACAGCAGTTAATCCAATACCTAATGCAACTTCATCATAGTAAATAAAAGTTCTTCCGTAATCAATATTATACCAAAGATTTCCATTTGTCGGTGAAGATGGAGCAACACTACTGATACTTACAGAACTTCCACCCCCACCACCAGTAATGTTAATGGTTGCAATTCCAGAAGCAACAGTAACCGTAGAGATACCAGCACCACGGAAATCAAGAAGTGTCGCACCAGTTCCTACAGTTCCTCCTGCAGTTGCGACTCCAACACCAGCACCAGAAATTACTCCGGTGAGTTTAGAACCATCGCCATAATAAGTTACAATCCCTGATGATGCGGTGATAATACCAGAATTAATTCGTACAGTACCAATCGTTGCTGCAGTACCAGTTAAGTTGGTTATAGTTCCATTAGTACTGGTAAAGTTAGTTGTAACTCCAGTAACAATGTAACCAGTGGTAAAGTTTCCTGTAGTGCTTCTTAAAGTTGTTATGGTTGCTGCAGTACCAGTTAGGTTTGTAATGGTTCCATTCGTACTATTAAAAGTCGTAATGGTTCCTGATGTACCAGTTAGGTTTGTAATGGTTCCATTTGTACTATTAAAAGTCGTAATGGTTCCTGATGTACCAGTGAGATTGGTGATAGTTCCATTCGTACTATTAAAAGTCGTAATGGTTCCTGATGTACCAGTTAGGTTTGTAATGGTTCCATTTGTACTATTAAAAGTCGTAATGGTTCCTGATGTACCAGTGAGATTGGTGATAGTTCCATTCGTACTATTAAAAGTCGTAATGGTTCCTGATGTACCAGTTAGGTTTGTAATGGTTCCATTTGTACTATTAAGAGTTGTAAATGTTCCACCAGCACCAGTAACATTTAATCCATCTTGAATATCAACATAATCATTAAATGTGGAGAAACCTACAAATGTAGAAACACCAGAAACATTGAGTTGTTTGGTGAATAATGTAGTCCCAGTAACAGTTGTAATACCAGCAAATGTAGAAACACCAGAAACATTGAGTTGTTTGGTGAATAATGTAGTCCCAGTAACAGTTGTAATACCAGCAAATGTAGAAACACCAATGACTCTTAATCCATCTTGAATATTAACATAATCATTAAATGTAGAGAAACCTACAAATGTAGAAACACCAATGACTCTTAATCCATCTTGAATATCAACATAATCATTAAATGTGGAGAAACCTACAAATGTAGAAACACCAGAAACATAAAGGTTAGTTACGCCAATACCACCACTAACGTGAAGAGTGTATTGTGGATTTGTGGTACCAATACCAACCTTATCAGTTATAATATCGGCAAAAATGAGATTGGTATTGACCTCCAATCCATTTTTTATGACGAAATTTTTATTTATTGCAGCCATAGGTGGAGAACGCCAACCTGTAAGTTATTATTATTTATATACGATTTCCTGTAGTATCAAACGTTCCACTTATACCACCATTTATTCTTGTGTTTTGTGAATCTGGTGGTGCTGCAGCTATGATAGCTTTTTCTAGATGAAATAAATCTGTAAAACCACCACTTATAGCTCCTGCAAACCAATAGTCGAATCCAGGTCCATCTGGAGGTCTGCCGAGTACTTGTTGATAAACCGTTTCAATAAAATTAGCAGTTGCAATATTATTTGAACCAATCGCATTGGGTTGAAAAGTAGAAAATTCTGGTTTTAAATTGGTTATGAATGCATTAGACCCATTTATTGCAGGACCTTGAGTTCCATTATTAAATTCAATAGTCCCCTGCAATCCTGTTCCAAATACTGATGAGGCAGGCACTGGAGTAGGAGTTGGTGTTGGTGTTGGTTCTGGTGGTTCATAGACAGGAGAATATCTACACGAACCATCATTAATCTCAGCATTTGAATTATAATTATTTGCAGATGGGTCTGTACATCCACGAATCGGTGGGAGTGGAACAAATACTCTAAAATTGATGGTAGATTTGGATGATGTATTACCACCAGATATTGTAGAAGTAATTGTATAAGAACCATCAGTATATCCACTTCCACCACCACCACCACCTTGATTACCACCAGAACCTCCAGTAGCACCATTACCACCATCTCCACCGGTAGAAATTGATGCACCTTCAGTAGCAGTAATTGAGTATCCTGCTTTAAATCCTCTGTTAATCAAAGAACTTTGTGAAATTAATGTTCCATTAGTATTGTAAAATTGTGTGAGACCAACATCAGCGCAAGGTGATTTACCTCTAGATAACCAATAATTTCCTTTAGAACAAGATATTGTTCTTCCACCATTTGGAATTGTTGCTTTACTATCTCCAGATTGAAAAGTTGTGATTGCTGAATTTGAACCAAAAATACCATTGGTTGTTAGTTGTCCTGTAGAAATTCTTGCTCCACCAATTCCACTATTTCTTCCAGACCCATTTTCTCCTGGAAGATTTACTCCAGCACCTGCACCACCATTGCCGGAAGAACCAGCAGACCCACCCTTTCCAACAACAGCAATAAGATTGGATTTACGATAGATAAACAATCCGGAATTATTTGAAATTCCCAATACAACATATTCAATTTCTTTTTCTAAAGTAATTCTAATTCTTGAAAATCCACCTTGACCTCCAGAATAAGAACCTACATCAAGTCCTTTTGATGCACGAATTTCCAAATCAGCATCTATACTATTTTCTGGGGCATAAAAAGAAATAATATTAAAGTTTGTTCCAAATGTATCCTCATTGAGAGTAAAATTATCAACAATACCCAAATTTATTTCTTTTTTACTATAATTATTTTGTGAATCAAAACCCTCAAAAATAATAATATTTCGTGGACTTAAAATATTTAAATTTACAACAGTTGATGCTACAGATACTGCACTTGGATTTGAAACCGTTACTTTAACTGTAGAAACTCCAACAGATGTTGGAACAAAGAATAAAGTTGGTTGAGTTGCTCCAATAATCGTATTACCATTATCTGTTAAATTTTGTCCATCTATGTTCCATTGATAGGATAAACCACCAAAACTACTATCAGTAAGTGTAGCACTTACAGAAAAACTTACTCTACTACCGGCACCAACTGTTACACTTACAGGTTGCGACGTAATTGCAATAGTAGGTAATACAGTTAATGTTGCAGTATTAGAACTTAATGGGTCATTAACTGCATTACCAGTTGACCTTGCACTTCCTACAGTAACTGCAACACCAATTAATCCATATGCAGATGGCGCGTAATCTGCTATAAGAAAAAAGTTTATATTATTTGTTTCAGGACTTGTAAGATTTGAAAGTGTAAGTGTTGTTGTTGCAGTTCCTGAAACTGTTGCCCCACGAAAAGAACCATTAGATAATGCACCAACTCCTTCAGCATACCATTGATAAGATATTATTCCAGTATTTGATGCTGAATTTACAGGACTTTGAGTTGTAAATGTTGCAGTTGCAATTCCAATAAATGTTGCTATTCCCGCATTATTAACCGTAACACTTTGAGGGTGTGTAGAAAACCCTAAAATAGGTCCATTTAAATCTAAAGTTGTTTGTTTCATTTTACTTTGTTTTAGTTAGCAAAGTTTTGACCAACAACCACTCCATAAAGTCCTACACTAGTAATATTACTACCATCAAAAGTTTTAAAACTGTAAATATCAGAACGATTTGCTGTTGGAGTTACAATCGGAAGAACACCACCACCAGGCCAATAAACAGGAATTGTAGTTCCGACAGAATCCTTAAAGGTATCAATACCAACAGTACGACCTCCTGTAGAATCCTGGTCTATTTTAATCGTAAATTCAGTGGATGCAGAAGGAGGATTGAGTAGATTAAACTGATTAATATTACTTGTTGCAGTACAAATAAATGATTGTGCCTTGGAAAGGTCTATTGTTACCTGATTTGCAACAACCGATAAGTACTCTACATTTTCACTATAAGTCTTAAATCTTGTGTGACCTTCAATATCAAGTTTTGCTCTTGGTGTTAAAGTTCCAATTCCGACAGAAGTAGAGTTTGTTGTAATTATGGTTCCACCAGTACCAACATTTAATGTTGTTGTAGTAATAATACCTGCACGAATATTACTTGATGAACCATCTAATCGGAATGACGTAGAAGTCAGCATTCCACCAACAACCACATTACCTGTGGTAACTAATCCAATAAATCTAGAAGTACCATTCACATAAAGTGATGTTGATGATGTTCCAATTGCACCAAGTTCTAAATTAAACCTTGGAACAGAAGTACCGATACCAACATTATTCAGTGCAGTGTTGTATATTCCTCCGGTTATTTGAGTCCATCCAAGTGCTGCAGCATTTAGATTTACAAGAGAACTACCATCACCAGAGAAATAAGATGCAGTAATTGTTCCACCAATATTTGTATTTCCATTTACATTCAACTTAAAGGTATTTGCAGTCGTTCCAATTCCAACACCACCAGTTGCATTCACAGAGAAGAGT
>Ga0214923_10001561_pt1 | contig 32435 bp, 30 predicted proteins | sample LL1510_MetaG_FD_177993 | JGI IMG/M metagenome (GOLD analysis project Ga0214923, IMG submission 177993) | Freshwater microbial communities from Lake Lanier, Atlanta, Georgia, United States - LL-1510 | ecosystem: Environmental > Aquatic > Freshwater > Lake | place: USA: Georgia | collected...
GCAGTGGCGTGAGGCGGTTGTTATTTCTTGGTAGCAGCTGCATTTATCCAAAATTTGCTGAGCAACCGATCCAAGAAGAAGCGCTGTTAACAGGTGCCTTAGAAGCAACTAATGAATGGTATGCAATTGCCAAGATCGCTGGAATAAAGCTTTGCGCGGCCCTGCGACAGCAGCATGGTTTTGATGCAATTAGCCTGATGCCAACCAATCTTTATGGACCTGGAGATAACTATCACCCCAGCCATAGCCATGTGATGGCAGCGCTGCTGAGGAGATTTTACGAAGCCAAACAAACCGGGGCCCCGGAGGTGCTCTGCTGGGGTACGGGCACCCCGCGGCGAGAATTCCTGCATGTGGACGATCTGGCAGCAGCGGCGTTGTTTTGCTTGGAGCATTGGGATCCCGCCGCCACCAATGCCCCTAAAAACGACCACGGCCAAGCACTGCAATTTCTCAATGTGGGCAGCGGCAGCGACCTAACGATTCAAGAATTGGCTGCCTTGGTGGCCACCAGCCTCAATTACCAGGGGGATATCCGCTGGGACAGCAGCAAGCCCGATGGCACCCCCCGCAAATTGCTTGATGTAACAAAGCTGCGGGACCTGGGGTGGCAAGCAAGCATTCCCCTGGCCCAGGGATTGGGCAAGGTGATAGCTGGCCTGCCCGAGGCCCTGGCCCTGGGGCGCTAATGCAATTACGTGCCCCCTGGCTCCAGGAACGGCTGCCACTAATGGCCTCAGCCGGCTGGGATGCCCTGGTGGTGCCGCTCAGCTATGGCCTGGTGTACCAGTGGCATCACGGCAACTGGCCCCAGGGGGGGTTGGCTATGCCCAGTTACCTGGTGCTGTGGCTGGCCTTGTCTTACCTGATCGGCCGCTATTCCAAGCCCTCTGAACGGAAACAGCGGCGGCCAAACCGGGTGCTGCTCCTACTGCTGCTAACGGGGCTACTGCTCACCACCGTGCTGGGGGGCTCCTGGCTGCTGGGCCTACCGGTTACGGTGACGGGGTTGCGCAGCCAACAACTGCCCTTTCTGCTGCTGGCGGGTCTCGGTTCCTGGGCGGGCCAACGGCTGCTGCTGCTGCGGGCAGCAGACCATCGCTGCTGGCTGTTGGTGGCCAGCGAAACGGAACAGGCGGTGCTGATAAATCTGCGGCGGACGCCGCAACCCACCCTCTGGAGCCTGGAGCAACTGGAGCAGTGCAGCGCTGAGGCCCTTGGCAGCTTTCAGGGGGTGGCGCTGAGCGAACGGTTGGCCCTGAGCCTGGAGAAGCTTTCGGGCCTAATGCTGGCCCGCAGCCAGGGCTTGCCCTGCACCACCCTGGTGGGATGGTGCGAAGAGCAACTGCAACGGGTACCTCCGGAGCTTTTTTGCCACGAAACCCTGCTGCTGGGCGAAGGTTTTCAACTGCAACCGGGAAGGTTCAGCTGGCGGCTAAAACGTAGTGCCGATGTGGTGGCGGCCGGCAGTCTGCTGCTGCTCAGCGCCCCCTTGCTGCTGCTGGCGGCCCTGCTGATCAAACTCCAGGATGGCGGGCCGGTGCTCTATCACCAGGTTAGATCAGGGCTCTATGGCCAGGCCTTCACCCTGGCCAAACTGCGCAGCATGCGGGTAGATGCGGAACAGGCAGGGGCCCGTTGGGCCAGCCGCGGCGATGGCCGCATCACCCCCCTGGGCCACTGGTTGCGGCGCACTCGCATTGATGAACTACCTCAGCTCTGGGCGGTGCTCCGCGGCGACATGAGCCTGATCGGGCCCAGGCCGGAACGGCCTGAATTTGAAGACGAATTGGAAAGGGCTATCCCCCATTACCGGCTGCGCCACTGGCTGCGACCGGGCCTTAGTGGCTGGGCCCAGGTATGCCACCCCTATGGCGCCAGCGTGGAGGATGCCCGAGAGAAACTCAGCTACGACCTTTATTACCTGCGTAACGGCAACCCGCTGCTGGATGGGCTGATCCTGATCAAAACCATCCGCTTGGTGCTGCTTGCCCGCGGCGCCCTACCCCTGGATCCCAGCCCCCAGCTCTGCCACACTTCACAGCCATGAAGATCCTCGGCCTTTCCGCCTACTACCACGACAGTGCGGCGGCCCTAGTGCTAGATGGCAACATCCGCTGCGCCGCCCAGGAGGAACGTTTTACACGCATAAAACACGACCCAGCCTTTCCAGCCCAGGCAATCCGCTGGTGCCTGGGGGAGGCTGGCGTTGCGCTTACGGAACTCGACCGGATCGTGTTCTACGAAAAGCCGCTGCTCACCTTTGAACGGCTGCTGGAAACCTATCTGGCTACCGCCCCCCGGGGGCTGCGGTCATTCCTCAAGGCGATGCCTGTGTGGCTGAAGGAAAAGCTTTACCTAAAAAGCGTGCTGCGGCGCGAACTGGCGGAGCTGGCGGGCTGCCGAGTGAAGGAGCTGCCACCGCTGCTCTTCACAGAACATCACGAGGCCCATGCCGCCGCCGCCTATTACCCCAGCCCCTTTGATCAATCAGCAGTACTTTGCCTCGATGGGGTTGGGGAATGGGCCTGCGGTTCCGCCTGGGTGGGTGAAGGGGCTGAGCTGAAGCCCCTCTGGCAGTTGGATTTTCCCCATTCCCTGGGTCTGCTCTACTCCGCCTTCACCTACTACTGCGGCTTCAAAGTTAATTCAGGGGAATACAAGCTGATGGGCCTGGCCCCCTATGGGCGTCCTTTGTTTGTAGATGCAATCCGGCAGCAATTACTAGATATAAAACCCGACGGCAGCTTCCGGCTAAACCAGCGCTATTTCAATTACGCCAGTGGTCTCACCATGACCGCCGAACCCTTCCACCGGCTGTTTGGGGCACCCCCACGGGCACCGGAGTCGCCCCTGGAGCAACGCCACATGGATCTGGCGGCCTCGATTCAGGTGGTCACGGAAGAGCTGGTGCTGCAGTTGGCCCGCAGCCTGCAGGCCGAAACCGGCCTGGCCAACCTCTGCCTAGCAGGGGGTGTGGCCCTGAACTGCGTGGCCAACGGTCGCCTGCTGCGGGAGGGCCCGTTCCAACAGATCTGGATTCAGCCCGCCGCCGGCGACGCCGGCAGTGCCCTCGGGGCTGCCCTTGCCGTGTGGCACCGCCACGAAAATGCGCCGCGGCCTAGCCTCCAGGGCACGGGTCTGCGGGATCGACAAAAGGGCAGCTACCTCGGTCCCAACCTCGACCCCGTGAGCACCGCCGCCGTGCTGCAGGAACAGGGGGCCGTGGGCCGAGAACTGCCCGATCGGGACCTGTTGCCGGAGCTTGCCCGGCTGCTGGCCGCTGAACAGGTGGTGGGCTGGTGCCAGGGGCCAATGGAATTTGGCCCCCGGGCCTTGGGGGGCCGGTCAATCCTGGGGGATCCGCGCTCCCCAAAGATGCAAAGCGTGATGAACCTGAAGATCAAATACCGCGAGAGTTTCCGGCCCTTTGCCCCTTCAGTGCTCGCCGAGAAAGCCAGCAACTGGTTTGAACTGGAGCCGGGCCAAACCAGCCCTTACATGCTGTTGGTGGCGGGGGTACAGCCCCAGCACCGCCGGGCCATGACCCCGGAGCAGGAGGCCCTGTTTGGCATAAACAAGCTCAACGTGCCCCGCTCATCGCTGCCGGCGGTTACCCACGTGGATTACTCAGCCCGCATCCAAACCGTGCATGCGGACACCAATCCCCGCTACCACGGCCTTCTTAAGGCTTTTGAGGCGCTTACGGGTTGCCCGGTGCTGGTAAACACCAGCTTCAATGTGCGCGGTGAACCAATCGTGTGTACGGCGGCCGATGCCTACCGCTGCTTCATGCGCACGGAGATGGATGCCCTGGTAATTGGCAACACCTTGCTGTTAAAAAACGAACAGCCCCACTACGCCGATAGTGAACGCTGGCAGGACACATTTGCATTGGATTGACAAATACACCATGAAGCAATAAATCGATGAAGCTTTCCAGCCGAATCCTGCTCAAAGCTGCCCAGCTGAGCCCCTATGGCCACTGGAAAATTGTAGCTTTAGCCGCAAACAATGATTCAGCCCTTTGGGACTATGCGATTCCGCTGAAAACAGTACCAGGGGGCACCCTACGGGCCGATCTCAGGGAACCTGTCTACACACAGTTTCTTCGGCATGGCTGCATCCCCCATCAAGAAGCAGCCGACAAGCTAATGAAAAAACTAATCCAAAAAGGTGATACCGTCTTTGATATTGGTGCCAACATTGGCTATCTTAGCATACTATTCTGCTCCTTAGTTGGCGACAAGGGTAATGTGATTGCATTCGAACCTTCGGCTCGATCTTTTCAACAGCTTCTCAGAAATACAGCCTTCAGCAAGAGGATTAAATCACTCAATCTTGCCATTTCCAACACCATTGGAGAGCTACCTTTTAGGGAAACAGACTGCCTTGAACGCTCATCACTTGAGGCAGTAAAAAGCCCATCGAAAACCATAGATGTTAAAACCCTATGCCTGGATAATATTTGCGCTCAATACGGCCCACCTGATTTCATTAAAATTGACGTGGAGGGCCATGAATATGCTGTCTTTGAAGGAGCTCAACATCTTTTAGGCAGCGACCAAAGACCATTAATTTACTTTGAGGCGCTCGGCCTTGATGCATTGAAACACTGCGTTGAAATTATTCAACAATTATCAGGCAATTCCTTGAAAATTTATCGCCTATCTAATCAGGCAAAATTGCTTCCCTGGCAGCATCCAGCTGGCCTTAACGACTTCCTCGCCGTTCCCCCTGAAAGGCGTCATCAGATCCACTCTTCTCTGCAGGCCCCATGACCCACCCCAGCAAAAGCCCAGCCCAACTTCGCGAGTTCGGCTTTGTGCTGGCCGGTGGTCTCACGGTGATCTTCGGGATCCTGGGCCCCTGGCTGCGGCATCACCCGGCCCCCCTTTGGCTATGGCTGGTGAACAGCCTGTTGGTGGTTTTGGCGCTGATGGCGCCCCGCAGCCTGGGGCCACTGGAACGGCTTTGGATGCGCCTTGGCCTAGTTCTGGGTGCGATCAACAGTCGCATCATTCTCACTGCGATGTTCTACGGGGTATTCACACCAATGGGGTCATTGATGCGGGCCAGGGGTCACGACCCCCTGCGGCGACGGCTGGATCCGGCGGCGGCCAGCTACCGTTTGCCTTCGCGGGAGCGTCCCGGCAGTCACATGGCCAAGCCCTTCTGAGCACAAGCCCCATAAAGCGATGGATGCCCTGTTTGACCTTCTTGGTGACCTCTGGGGATTTCTCAATGAACGCAAGAAGTTCTGGCTACTCCCCCTGATCATCACCCTGGTGTTGCTAGGGGCCTTGGTGGTGTTGACCCACGGGTCGGCCCTGGCACCCTTCATTTACACCCTGTTCTGATGACATCAGTGCTGATGTCAGTTGTGCTGAGAATCCCTGCCTGGGCCGGCCTGCCTTGAACCGCCTACTTGCCCTGTCCCGGCTGCTGGCCATCAACCTGGGGGTGATGCTGATCCTGCTGCTGCTGGCTGAGGGGGCCCTGCGGCTGGCGGGCATCGCCCGACCGGCCTTCTACCTCTACGACCCCATAAGGGGCTTCAGCCACCGGCCCGGCGCCCAGGGCCGGTGGACCCAGGAGGGCAGTGGTTGGGTGAGCATCAACCGGGCTGGCTTCCGCGACGGGGATCACACTGCCGAGCCAATAAATGGGGTCCTGCGGGTGGCAGTCCTGGGGGACTCCTTCAGCGAGGCCTTTCAGGTGAACCAAAACCAAACCTGGTGGCAGCAGCTGCAAAACCAGGTGAACGGCACCCGTCCTTGCCCCCTGACGGCTGCCTACCCAAAAGGCATCGAGCTGCTGAATTTTGGGGTGGGGGCCTACGGCACTGGCCAGGAGCTGCTCACCTGGCAAACCAATGGGCGCCAAAGCCAACCGCAGCTGGTACTGCTGGCAATGTTCCTGGGCAACGACATCGACGACAACACACCCAGAGCCAGGGACGACCGACCGGTGTTTTGGCTCGATCCCAGCGGAAAACTGCAGCTCGACAACAGCTTTCGCCAATCGCCCGCCAGCCGCTTTCGCCAGAGCTGGGTGGGTCGCAGCCTCAACTGGTTGGTGGAGCACAGCCGGCTGGTGCAGTTGCTGAATGCGGCGAAGAATCGGGCCGCCAATCCCGCTGTCCCCCAGCTAAGACCTAACAAAAGCAAGCAAGAGCTGCCACCTGGGCCGCCACTGGCAGCCCCCGCCAGTCCCAGCGGCTGGGCCCTAACCGTCGCTCTAATCAAGCGATTGAACCAAGAGGTGCAAGCCTCAGGGGCACAACTGATCGTGGTTAGCCTCACCAGTCCAGAACAGGTGTGGCCCAACCGCCGCCAAAGGCCCGCCAAACCGTTTGCCAGGGAACAGCAGCTGGAAGCGCTGTTGCGACCCCTGGGAATTGGCTATTTCCCCCTGGCGCCAACCCTGCAACAACAGGCTGATGCCCAGGGCCTGAGCCTGCATGGCTTCCCGGGCCAGCAACCCGGCCTGGGCCATTGGAATGCCAACGGCCATCGGCTAGCCGCGGTGGCACTGGCCCGGCGGCTCTGTGCAAAGCCCTTAGGGAGCCGATGAGCGCCCCCCCCCTGCGGCTGGCGGTGCTGCTCACCCATCCGGTGCAGTATTTCAAGCCCGTGTTCCTGGCCCTTGCCGCCTGCGAAGGGGTGGAGCTGATGGTGTTCTTTGGCTGTAACCACGGCCTTATCCCCAGCCATGACCCTGATTTCGGCGTGGCCTTTGCCTGGGACAGCTCCCCCAGCCAAGGCTTCCCCCATCAGTTCCTAAGCCATGGCCCCCTGGCCGCCCTTAGCAGTGGTCGGCAGGGGCTTCCCCTGGCCTGGAAGGCCTACCGGCAGATCAGAGCCTGGGGAGCCGATGCGGTGCTGATCTTTGCCTACAGCCCCCTGTTTATCACCGCCAGCAGCCTGCTGCTGGCGGCCCGGGGCCAGCAACTACTACTGCGGGCCGATGGCACCGACCGGGCCTTCCGACGACCGGCCTGGAAAAGTTTGCTAAAGGATCTGATTTTGCGGTGGTACTACAAACTGTTTACCCATGTATTCCCGATTGGCAGCGATTCCAACGACCACTTCACCCGCCTAGGGGTGCCGGCACGCCGCCGCAAAGCGGTGCCATTTGCCGTAGATGTGGCGTACTTCCAGGGGCAAATGGAACACTGGATGCCCCAACGCAACAAACTGCGCAGGGCCCTGCAGATTCCAGCCACGGCAGAAGTGCTGCTTAGTGTGGGCAAAATAACCGCGGTGAAGGGGCCGCTGCTGCTGGCCAATGCTCTGGCACTGCTGCCGCCGGAACGCCAAAAGCAGCTTTGGCTGGTGGTGGTGGGGGATGGCCCTTTGAGGGAGGCCTTAGCCATGGCCATCGAAGCCGTGCTGCCTGGTCGAAGCCACTTTGTGGGCTTTCAGAATCAGTCGCAACTGGGGCGTTTTTACGCCATTGCCGACACCCTGGTGTTTCCTTCGGTGCAGGGGGAAACCTGGGGGCTGGTGGTGAATGAGGCCCTGCAATTTGGCCTACGGGTGCTAGCCAGTGACCATCCGGGCTGCGGGCGGGATTTGTTGGGGGGAGCCCCCCATCAGTTGTTTCCCAGTGGGGATCCCCTGGCTTTGGCCCAAGCCCTGGGGATCCCCTGGACCAGGGAAAGCTCAGGGCCCATTCCCAACCAGATATTGCCTAGGCCCGAACAACTGGCGGAGGCAGTGGTCCGCAGCCTGGGGGTAAATCCTTGAAATCTGAGTCCCCAGCCGCCGCAAACCCCCAGGCCTGGGCCCCTAAAGCCCGGCTGGCGTTGATTAACCTAACCGTGCTCGCGCTTCTGCTGAGCCCCTTGCTGGGGCCCTGGCTCCTGGCCCATTGGGCCCTGCGCCATCCCCGCTGGGCCTGGGGCCCGCTGCTGGAGCTGGCCCGCTGGCCCTATCTGAACATCTACCGCCAGGGGATTCAGGGCCGCAAAGACTGCTTCCAGGTGGATCAAACCCTCACTTACATCGGCCAGCCCAATGGCCGATGTCGCTTTGACAACTTGGAATTTCGTACCACACAGCGGTTCAACAGCCTCGGGGTGCGGGACAGCGAAGCCGCCCTGGTACGGCCCCGCAGCATCGTGATCGGCGATTCCCATGCCATGGGTTGGGGGGTGGAGGCTGGGGAGCGCTACTCGCATTTGCTGAGCCCCCAACTGCAACCCAGCTTGAATTTGGCCATTGCCAGCTATGGCACCGCCCGGGAACTGCGGCTACTGGAGCGCTACGCCGGGCTTTACCCCCAGGGCTATGCCAGTGCCCCCACGATCCTGCTGCAATACGGCGTCAATGACTGGGGGGAAAACAGCTCCACGGGCAAACAACGCTTTCAATCCAGCAGTTACCGCAGCTATGCCGCTAACACGCCCTATGTGAAGCCGGAGCTGCTCCTGGACCCTTGGAATCCGTCCCACTTGCGCCTGTTTGTAGAACATTTGCTTAAGAGGATTTTCAAGGCCGAAGCCAACCCCTTGGATGTGCCATTCCCTAAACATGGGGAAGCTTTTGTAGACAGCTTTACGCCCTACAAACAATTACTAAGGGGCAAAACCCTAGTGGTATTTGTAAGCAGCGATTACGGTCTCTGGAATGCCTCTGTTTACCGAGATCTCAAGCACTCCCTAGCCAACCTGCGGCGCCAGTTGCCCCACACCAGGGTGTTACTACTTGATCTCAGCCAAGCCTGCGATAGCTCCTGCTATTTCCGCCTGGATGATCACCTCACCGCCACAGGGCACCGGCGGGTGGCGCAGTGGTTGAACCAATCATTAACAGCGCTGATCAAACTCGCCCCAGCCACTCACTGAGAACCACCCATCGCCAGTAGGGGGCCCAGCGGCGATGGGTTAGCTGCATCAGGGCCCAACTGCGCCCGATGGCCTGGGCGGGGATGCCGAGGGGGCCCAGCCGGGCCATCAGGCGCCGGGGATCAAAACGGGGTTCACAGTTAAGCCAAGGGGCCAAGGGCAAGTTGAAACCCCGCTTTGGCCCTCTCTGGATCTCAGCGGGCACCAGCGCCTGGGCCTGCTGGCGGAGCAGGGTTTTAGGGCCTGCGGCCCGGTGCTCGGCAGCGCAGTGCCGGCGAGCAAAAGCAACTAGGTCGGGGTCAAGAAAAGGCACCCGCAACTCCAACCCTTGGGCCATGGTCACGGCATCGCTGTCGCGCAGCAGGGTGTCTTGCAGATACGCGGCAGTTTCTTCATTAGATGCCCCGCCAGAACCACAGCGGTCGGCACGGGCCTGCAGCAGGCGCATTTTGGTGCAGGGGGCCAGGCCACTTGCAGGAATGCGGCGACAGGCCAGGCGCCGCCGCTGCGATCGCCAGGCCATATGGGCATAGCCAAAAAACAGCTCATCGGCACCGAGGCCCGAGAAAGCCACCACCATGCCGCTTGCCCGGGCGGCCTTGGTTACCAAAAAACTGTTAAAGCCATCGATGCTGGGCTGATCGATAGCCTCCAGGAACGGATCAAAAGCGGCCTGAAGTTCGTTGGCCGTGATGAGCACACGCTGGTGCAGCAAGCCCAGATGGGCGGCGGTGATTGCGGCCCGATCGGTTTCATCCACTGCCCCCGCCAGGCCGTGAAAGCCCACCGCCAGGCTGTGGATCGGCCCCTGCCGCTGGCCCCGCAGCAGGGCCGCCAACAGGCCGGAATCCAAACCACCGCTGAGAAACAAACCCACCGGTCGATCGCCGATCGCCTGGCGGGCCACCGCCTGGGCAAGCAAATCCGCCAAAGGTTGGGGGGAGCAGAGAGGCGCCTCAAAGGGCTGGGGACCCAGCAGCGCAGGCACCTTGCCAGCGGTTTGAGTGGTCCCATGGGCCGCATGGATCACGGCGTAATGACCCGCTGGAAACACCTCCACCCCCTGCAGCAGGGTGTGGGGGGCCGCCACGGCGCCCCAGAGTGCATAAGAACGGAGCCCTTCGGCACAAAGTTGATGGCGACTGGCCAAGCCCGCCGCCTCAAAGGCACTGAGCTCGGAGGCAAAGGCCAGCCCCGCCGCCCCCCGCTGCCAGAGCAGGGGCTTCACGCCACAGCAATCGCGAGCCAAACTGAGCTGGCCGCGGGGGCGATCCCAGAGGGCTATGGCAAAGATGCCGTTGAGCCGGCCCCAGAGCGCCTGGCCCCAGTGCCGGTAGCCGTGTAACAGCACCTCGGTGTCGCTGCCGGAACGGAACCGAACCCCCAGGTGCTGCAACTCCTGGCGCAGCTGCCATTGGTTATAGATCTCACCGTTGAACACCACCCAAAGGTCCCCCTCTGGGCTGGCCATGGGCTGATGACCCAGGGGCGATAGGTCTTGAATTGCCAGGCGGGTGTGCAACAGGCTGAGCCATTGGTCCCCCCCCTTCCTTAGGGGCTCTTGATGCTGTCCGTGATCATCGGGGCCGCGACCCTGAAGGGCCTGGAGCACCGCCCGTTGGCGGGGCCCTGAAAGGGGTGACCCCAGCTGGCCGAATAAACCACACATCAGTTAAGACCCCAGCAGCCGGGTTAGCGCCGCCCTAAAGGAAGCTTCGCCAAAATTCTGCAACGCCTGCCGCCGGGCGGCCTCGCCCCGGCGCAGCAACTCTGGGGGGTGCTGCAGCACCTGCCGAAAGACATGCACTACGGCATCGGGATCCGGCTCTACCAACCACCCGGTTTCCCCATCCACAATCAGATCGGTCTGGCCGCCAAGGGTGCAGCCCAAGGAAGCTCTTCCCGCCAGGGCCGCCTCCAGGTAGGCGATGCCGAATCCCTCGCCTGTAGCGCGGCCATCGGGACGCAAGCCGTAGCTGCTGGGCATCACCAGCAGGTTGCAGTGGCCATAGGCCTGGCGCAGCTGGTTATCACTGAGATCGCCCAAAAAAGACACCTGCTCCCCCAAGCCAAGGGTGCGGCTAAGGGCTTCTAATCGCGGCCGGTCGTTGCCGCTGCCAACGATCTGCCAGTGCCAGTCCCCTGGTCCGAGCTGGGCCAGGGCCTGGAACACCAGCCCATGGCCCTTATAGCGCTCATCGGCCGCCATGCGGGCCACCGTGAGCAGGCGCAGGCTCGGGGATCTGGGCTCCCCCAGAGAAGCAGGCAAAGGCAGGCCATCCCAGAGGCGGGCGGGCGGGTTTAGCACCTGCACGGGGGGCCAGGGGCCAGGGTGGGCCAGCACCCGCTCCCGGGTGAAGTTGCTACTGGCTATGAGCTGCCAACAACGGCCCAGGGCAGGGGCTAGCGGGGGCAACGCTTTGCCCCACACCTCCACCCCATGGAGCCAACAGATTCGCGGCAGACTTGGCGGAAGCAGCCACTCCACCTGGGCCAGCAGCAGGGCATGCATGCTGAATAACTGGTCGCAGCGGCGACAGGCCAGGCTCAAACGCCCCAAAAACCAAAGCTGCCCCAATATTCGACCCAGGGGCCCAGGGCCCAAGCGTCGGGTGCTGAGCACCACAACCTGATGCCCCTGGATCCCCAGGGCCCTCAGCACATCCTTACTAAGGCGTTCGATGCCGCCGCGGCGGCGCAGGTTGTAGCTGATCAACAGAATTCTCACCGCAGCAGGGCCTCATAGGCCTGCAGGGAGCGCTCCAGGCCAAAACGTTGCTCGTAGAGCTGGCGGGCCCGCTGGCCCATGGCCGCCACCCGCTCGGGATCCTCTTGAAGGGCAGAGAGTTGCTCGGCAAGGGCGCCCGCCTCGCCGGGGGCCACCACGAGGCCGCATTGTTCAATTTGCAACAGCTGGGCCAGGTCGCAGCGGGGGTTTGCCACCAACAGCACCGGCCGGGCACTAGCCAGGATGCCGTAGAACTTGCAAGGGGCAACGGTGGCCTCCACCCCCGGGCGCAGGGCAATGGCCGAGATATCGCAAGCCCCCAGGGTGATTGGCAACTGGGCCCGGGGCTGGTAGGGCAGCTGGATCACATTGTTGAGCTGGTGCTGGTGCACAAACGCCCGTAGTTCGGCTTCCTTGGCACCGCCACCGATGAAAAGAAATCGCAGGGGCCCGTGGCGCAGCAACTGGGCCGCCTGCAGCAGGGTGTGGAGATCATGCAAGCGGCCGAAATTGCCGGAATACTGCACGGTGAACAGTTGATCCACCCCCAACTCCCGGGCAAAGGGGTTATGTACTCGATCCCCCGGCAGGGCCCGCTCCACTGCCCAGTTGTGGATCACCTGGAGGGGCAGCCCTGGGCCGCAGTCTTGCTGCAGCGCTTCAGCCATGGCCTCGCTCAACACCACCGTGCAGCGGCTGCGGCCACACACCCAAGACATCAGGGCACTCCAACCGGAGGTAACAGGGCTGCGGGCGGGCAACAGGCCACTGAGCACCGCTGAGCGGGGGAACAAATCCTGTAAAAGAAACACATATGTCAGCCCCCGCAGCTGCAGCAACGGCCCCAGCAGGCCAATGAAGGGGGGGTTGGAGGCAATCAATAGCCGTTGGCCCCGGCGACCGTGCCAACAGCCCCAGGCCAGGGCTAATCCAAAAAAACGCAGGCCCCGCCAGGCCTTGAGCAGCAACCTTGGGGTCTCGCCGGGGGCTAGACCCAGGCGCACCACCCGCAGGCCAGCGCCAGTGGGCGGATCGCTTTTACCGTTAGCGGCAGTGGCAGTGGCAGTGAGCACCACCACCGGCTGGCCCCGGGCCGCCAGGCCGGTGGCCAGATCTGTCATCAACTGAGCCGTGGCCCCATGGCTGGGGGCGAAATGCTCGCTGATCAGCAGCAGGGGTTGCTTCTGGGGGAAACTCACAGGGGCAGCCCCCGCCGGCGGCGCCGCAGTTCGATCACCTTCACCACGGTGATCAGGTCGTAGCCGGCCATCAACAGGGCAAACAACAACCCCTGCCAGCCCTCAAGCCACCCCCCCTGCAACAGATATTTTTGGCCAAACCGCCCCACGGGCCGCAGGGGCCAAGCAATCGCAGCCAACTGACGCAGGCGGCGCCAACGGCGGGTGCCAAGGGCTTTGCTACCACCCCCGTCTAGGTAGGCCACAATTTTTTCGGCCTCCCAGTTGGCATAACGGCGATGGCGCTCCAGCCAGTCGTCTATGCCCTTACTAAATGCGTAGTGCTCGTAGGGCTCGGAGATCCGACCCACGGGCCCCGGCGGGCCCCCATCCAGGCCACAGAAGCTTTCCCACACTCCGCCCTCAAAGCGCAATGCCTGGCGCCGCAACAGCCTCGGATGCCAGTTGGGGTAGCCCTGGGTGAGACGCAACCAGCGGCCCAGGAACCAGTAGCGGGGGGTGAGTTCAAAGCCCTGCGGCGCTGAGGGGTGGAGCTCTACTGCGGCCAGCGCCGCCTGGATCGCTGCCGCCGCAGGGGGGCTGAGCTCCTCATCGGCATCAAGGAATAGCACCCAATCGCTCACCAGGCCGCCATGGGTGAGGGCCCAGTTGCGCTGCTCACTGATCAGAAACCGACCCTCTGACCGATGCAGCAATACCCGAACGCCTGCCGCCTCTGCCAACTCTCGAGTGCGATCGCTGCTACCGGAATCAAGCACCAGCCGCTCCTGGCACCAGGCGAGGGAGGCCAGGGCCCGGGGCAGATCCTGCTGCTCATTGAGGGTGAGTATCACCCCGGCCACGCTGGTCATCGCAGCAGGCTCCGATAAAAATTTTCACAGGCCGCCGCCACGGCGCTGGCGCCGTATTGGGCCCCAAGGGCCGCAGGATCAACGCGGGGGTGCAGCCCCCCGGGCTGGTTCAACCACTGGCCTAACCAAGCGGCCAACCAGTGGCGCCACACCTCTGCCCGGCGCGGCAGCACCGCCCCCCAGGGTTGCCCCGCCAACACTTGGGCTAGCTCCTCCCCCACCCCCACCCCTTCACTAAGCAATACCCCACAGCCACAGGCCAGGGCCTCAAGGGCCACATTGCCGAAATTTTCATGACGGCTTGGCATCAGCAACAGGTTTGCAGCATTGAACAACTGGGGTAAATCCGCCGCCGATTGCAAAGGCAAGGGCAAAAGCCTCTCCCCCAGGCCGGCCCGAATGAGTTGCTGCTGCAGAACAGCGGCACTGCCATCTTCGTCTGGCCCCACCAAAGCCAACCGCCAGGGCCAAGGGGCCAGGGCCGCCAGCACTGGCCCCAACAGGTCGAGGCCCTTTTTGTGGTGGTGGCGGCCACACACCAAGAGCAGGGGCTCCTGGGCCGATATGCCATGGGCCGCCCGCCAGGCCAGGCCCTGGTCTGGATCTGAGCCAAAGGCCTCGGGCTCCAGGGGGTTGGGCAGGAGCCAGAGGGGTGGGGCAGAGCCCAGGCCTAACAGGGGATTGCCGCACTCCCGCCGTTCCCGGGCGGAGGTAACCTGCAGGGCAGCGGCACGGCGCAGGCAGGGTCGTTCCACTAGCCAGTAATAAGGCAACTTTTTCCACCAGCCGCGGCTGAGGCTGTAGGGCCCCAGGGCCCCACGCAGGCTGTGGATCACCGGCAACCCCGCCCGTTGGGCGGCCCGCTGCAATGCAGGGCCCAGGGGTTGCCAAACGGCGCTGAGGTGCAGCAGCTGGTTGCGGACCAAGTGGAGCGGCAGAGCCTCGAGCAGCGCCCTGGAGCGGATAGGTCCCGCAGCTCGATCCACTGGGTAGTAGGTAACCGTGAGGCCATCGCGCTGCAGCGGCACACCGGTGGCCGCGGCGGGCCAATCGGGCAGGCCTGCGGTGGTGGTAACCACTTCAACGGTTACACCCCGGGCCGCCAGCGCCTGGCAGAGGCGCCCCACACTGCGCACCGGCCCGCCGTATTGCCAAGCGGGGGCCCACACAGGTAAGGCATGTAGAACCCTCATGGGTTCAGGCGCCATGGAGCCGCAAGCCCTGGCTGATGTCCACCAGGCCGGTGCCGCTCCAATGGCCAAAGGAGGTGAGGTCGAGCTTGGGGGAGGCAATCGAACGCCAGCAGTTCACCATTTGCAGGAAACGGATGTCGTCAAGCAATAACCAGCGGGGACGCGCTGAAAGGGGGGCCGATGCCAGCAAAGCAAGAAAAGCCGGTTCAAACACCCCATCCTTTGGGGCATCACAGAAGATCAGATCCGCCTGGTCAACTAGCGGCAAAAAACGCTGAAATACCGTGGGATCCGCCAGGTTCTCCAGGTGCTGCTGCAAGCGTTGGCCCTGGAAATCCGCAGGGTTGAGGTGGCTGGCAAAACTGTTCCAGGGGAGCAGGTCAAAGCTGTGAATCCGGGCAGTGGCCGGGCTGTGGTCACAGATCACCCGGGCCGACATACCGGTATACGTGCCGATGTCCAGCACCAGCTGGGGCTGCAACTGTTGCAACACCCCGGCCAGTAGACGGTAGTGCTCGCCGGGAAACACATTAAAAAAACGACTATCTGATCGTTCCGCCGGCTCCCCAAGAGACAGCCCAGCCGCCCGGGCCACGGCCCCCAGGATCCAACCCAACTCAGGGGGATGCTGGCTGGCTGGATCATCCTCCAGGGAGGCAATCACACTGGGCCGCCAATCGGAGGCGCCTACCGGTCGCTTCAGGCCTAAGGCCCGCCGACCAATGGCCTCACGCCATTTACTCCAATTTGCAGCCACCACATGCGCCTCGGATAAGGTCGGCGGCACCATACAACCAGGTTTAAGCGATGGAGTGGCGTTGGCCTGGGCCCCGCTGGGATCCTTGGTTTCTGGGCTGCTGGGCCGCTGGCTGCGAACTGGCCGGCCGACTGCTTTTCCCCAACTGGGATGTGAGCTATTCCCTCTACGGCGCCCGCTTTTGGATGGAGCGGGGTGGCCCCTGGATGAATGTATGGCCGGGGCTGGATCTGTTGCTGGGTTCCCTGGCCCAGCTGATGGGCCAACCGGAGTTAGCCATCACGATTGTGGGGGTGCTACTGAATGTAGGCATCACCCTGCTGGTGGGGGCCCTGGGCAAACGGCTGGGGCTCGACCGCAGGCTGGGACTCTGCGCGGCCCTGGCCACAGGCCTGTGGTTTAAGCCACCACTGGGGGGCTGGCTGGGAGACCACATCAGTTACAGCGTGGCGCTGCTACCAGCCCTAGGGCTAGCGCTGCAAGGGGGAAAATGGAACCGCTGGCTTGGGCTACTCAGTGGCGCCTGCCTGGCCTATGGGCTCACCCTCAAACTCAACAACAGCGGGCCTGGCCTTTTACTGAGTGGCCTGTGGATTGGCGCAGTACTGCTGGGCCGCCACCGCTGGCGCTGCCCCTCCCCAGGGGCAATCGTTGGCGGCCTGGGCTGGGTAGCGCTAGGGGGTCTGGCGGCTGGCGGAATAGCCGACCGAGTGGCGGCGTTGCCTGGGGGGCTTTACCCCCGAATCATCGGTACCTACACCGCCGTGCTGCACTCCCAGGCAGCCACCCAGGCGGGATGGCAAAAGTTGTTGCAACTGCCCCTGCAGATCCAATTGCCGGAGGCCCTGCGCCTACACCAGGGGGGGGTGTTGATATTTATCCCCCTAGTGCTGACTTTCTGGTTGGCCCTGGGATGGTCGTTGCGCCAACTAACAAAAGGCGGCCCCCCAGGCCTCCGCCACGCCACAGCCCTGCTGCTGTTGCTGAGTACGGCGCTGGTGGGCCTTACCCTCGGCCGGGGGCTCACCCATCGGTTGTTTTTGCTGCCGGCTGGCCTGGTGTTCAGCTTGGCAGACCTCCCGTGGCCCCTGCCCTGGCGACGGCTTCTGGCCACAGGATTTCTGGGCTATCTGCTGGCCACCTGGCTGAGCTTTGGCTGGGTGCAAAGGGAGGCGGAACGGCAAGGTGGCTACAACAGTCGCCTACTGCGGGCGGACCCCCGGCCAGCAATGCTCTGCCTGGGAAATCCCCCGGCGGCCCCAGCCCACACCCTTGTGGTGCAGGGGGAATGGTTGGCCGAGGGCCACCCCCAGGCGGGCCGTTGCTGGAGCCGCCAGGAGGTGGCCAACCAATTCGCTGGCTTGGTGGATGTGCAGATGCTGGCCAACCAAATGGGGCTGAGCTTCCGCAACCAAGGGGTGGGCGCAGGGGATTTCCGAGAGAAGTGGGACTGGCGCCAGAGCACCCCCCAAGGGCGCCACCAGTGGGTATTGGAGCAGGCGGCGCGCATCAACCAATTGAAGTTGCCCTATCTGCTTGAACGGCTCCCGCTCACCAAAGCCGAACTAGCCAATCCTGGCTATGCGGCCTGGGCCACCCCCCGCTTACAGCAACGACATGCCCTGGCTCAAGCACTTGGGGGCACAGCAATTGCTCGATTTGGTCCGATAACCCTTTGGCGAACCCGTTGGGCGAATGCAAAAAATCTTGAAGTCCCGGAATGCCCAAGCGACTCAAGTATTTACATCCCAAATCAGCCTGGCCTAAAAAACAGCGGGGCTTGCCCCACGAGTGCTCAACAACCTAATATTCTAAAGATAAGTAATTAACTGGCTGGGGCTAAAGGATGCATATTGCCCACCCTTACGATTACCGTCTCTTCATTGTGGTCCCCTGCTTCAACGAAGAATCTGCGTTGCCCTCAACCAACGAAAGGCTAAAAAGTGAGATCAAAAAACTTGCCAGCAAAAATCTTTGCTCAGCAGAAGAATCCCGAATACTTTATGTTGACGACGGAAGCACTGATCAAACCTGGAAACTAATTCAATCCTTTTCCCAGCAATCAGCACTGGTCAAAGGAATCAAGCTTTCCCGCAACAAAGGCCATCAAAATGCTTTACTTGCAGGCCTGGAAGAATGTGTTAAATATTGCGATCTGAGCATTTCAATCGATGCCGACCTGCAGGACGATCTTGATGTCTGCATCAACATGTTAGAACATTTTAAAGAAGGCTATGAGATTGTCTATGGGATACGCAGTGACCGGAGTTCCGACTCACCAAGCAAACGCTTCTTCGCAAATGCCTTTTACTCTATTATGCTTAGCATGGGGGTAGAAATAATAGCTGGCCATGCAGATTACCGCCTAATTTCCAAACGCGCGCTACTGGAATTACTTCGTTACCAAGAAAGAGCTTTATTCCTACGGGGAATAATACCCCTACTAGGCTTTAAAACCACCTCAGTCCATTACTCAAGGAAACCCAGAGAGGCCGGTTCTTCCAAGTATCCATTTCGCAAATCACTATCTCTTGCCATCGACGGAATTCTATCTTTTTCCAATAAGCCTCTCAGAGCCATTGCCTACCTAGGTTGCATTATGGCAGCACTTTCAGTCATTGGAATTAGTACAATTGTAGCAAGTGCCTTACAAGGACATACGGTGCAAGGGTGGCCCTCATTAATGGTTGCATTGATTTTCATTGGCGGCTGCCAATTACTTTCCTTAGGAATAATCGGTGAATATCTAGGACGCATCTACAAAGAAGTTAAACAACGCCCCAGATTCCATCTGGAAGCACGAACAGGAAAACCATAAAGTAATGATTGCCAACTACTTTTTTCTTGTTGCCAATACAAAATACTGCCCCCCTAAGGGCAACCATTGCAGCTTATTTTCAAGCGGTCGCATGGATTTAAGAAAGCCTGGAAAGAATAATGTATATCCAGATCTCAGTTCCACATCAGAGCCACAGGAGTCGACAAGCTGCCTTAATTCAGCTCGGCGCATCAAAATAGCCCCCTCATCAATAGGACAGGTACTAACCATGAGCCGCGTAACTGGATTCCATGGATTATGCTCAAAAAACAATAGCGATCCGCCTGGATTCAAGACAGACAGCAGCTCACTTACCAGTTGACGCCTACTCTCTGTTAACACGTGATGCATCACGCAAGAGACCATAATCAGATCATATTGGGCCAACATTGCCTCATGGCAACTCACAACATGGACCGCTGGATAATGCAATCGCACCTGGGCCATTGACTCCTCTGAAACATCCGTAGCAGAAACCAATGCGTCGGGGAAATAATCTGGAATGAATCTCTGAAGCAGCCCTATACCACATCCATAGTCCAAAATAGTATCAGGCGAAGGCACTAACTTCTTAGCCAAAGCAATTTTATATTGCTGCATATATGAAGTATTTGCGTCAAAGAAAGCGTGCTGCTTGGCTGTAATTTCAGCATAGTTGCCGACCAAGTTATCAAATTGACGCCCAATAATGTCGTTGCTCATTTAACCGGATGGCTGCCATGGGAGAATAGCATTAGGGGCGCCTGCTGGGCCGAGGATAGGCAAACCTAGATTGCAAGAAATAGCTATATACAACGAAAATACAAACGGACAAAAATTGAGCCACCAAAGGATAAATGTGCCCAATCAATGAGTTCAATACAAGCAGATTTAGACCTATACCTGTGAGCCATATCAGCGCATAAATACGAAAATTGTCGCTTGAGAATTCCGCCCTAAAAGTATAGCGAGTATGCATAAAATATCCAACCGCTCCTCCAAAAAGATAGCCTAACATATTCGCAATACTTGCATTATTAAGCAGAATCTGAAAAAGAAAGATTGCGAATAAGCCTGCCAATGTATTAACCAATCCACTAAAGGCAAATCTGCTGCGAGTGCCCAAACCGTGCTTTTTCCTCATGGTCCCTTTGGGCTTTGTTTGGGCAGTACAACTTCCCCCAGCTTTAACAATTGAATAGCTTGCTGCTGAGTATTTGAGGCTCTCGCCCAGGCCAGGGCCCCCTGCTGCATCTGGGCTTCTAGCGACGGATTGAGGGTTTTAATCTTCTTCAAGAGCTCATCCCCAGAGCTGTAACTAAGGCAATTCACCCCATCCACCAAGCCATGGGGGGCACAGCGGGGCGGCTTGCGATGCAAATCCCGAAAACAGGGAATCGTACCGCTGGCGGCGATCTCGTAATGGCGTAGGCAATCCCAACCGGCACGGCGGGTGGTGATGCCAAAGCGCGAGGCCCCCAGATCAGCCCGATAGGCGGCCTCATCGGCAAAGGCATAGCCGGCCGAACCGCCCAGCCGCACCCGAAGTTCCTCATCAACAATGTGGGAAGGAAACAACTGGGTTTTGGCTGCCACACTATCCACAATCGCTGCCTCCGGGATGGAAAAACCCAGGGGATGGAGCTGCAGCCGCAACCCCCAGGCACGGCTGCGCGGAGTGAACTCCCTTTTGAACATATGGGTGGTGGGGGCCTGGAGCAGCCGACTTAGGCCTGTGCCGAGGCCAAATTGGCGCAGGCGGGTGCCGCTGCGGGGATAAATACGTTCGTCGTCGTCGCCATCAAGCAATAACAACGGCAAACGGCTGAGTAGCTGCTGCCACTGCAACAACAAACCCCATTGGCGCCACACATTGCTGAGCACCACCGCATCAAACCAGCCCCCCTCCAGCCGCCGCCAGATCTGGCTGCGATCAATGCCCCCAGGCGGTTCCTGCAGCAAGCCATAGAGGCTGAAACCACCGCCGCGAACGCCGAACTCGGGGGCCACCCCACAGACACGTCCGCCCTCGTAGAGGCAATCCTTACGGGGCCAATCAAGCACCTCCACATTGGACAACTGGCGCAGGCCATGGAGCAGGCCATCGGCCAGGTAATCCTCCCGGTCATCGGTTAGGAAAAGGATCCGCGGGGGCCTCGGAGACCACATATCTGAGCTCATCGGGCCCCAGGGTGGGAGCAGCGGGAACGCCGCCGCAGCTGCCAGCGCTGGGGGAGCCAGGCCACCAGGGCCAGCAACACCGCTCCTATCCCCACGGTGCCCTGAATCTCCTCCAGCCCCTCCCGCAAGCCTTTAGTTCGGCCCCGCAACGCATCTTTCAACAGGTTCCAAAGCTGAAAATGCAGGCGATGGGCAGCCCATTGGCGCCTGCGGCGTTCAAGCTGCAGCAATGGATGGGCCATCAACAAGCGCTGCACCGCCGCCACCTCTCGGAGCTCCTCCCCCCCCCGGCGGTTGGCATTAGACAGCTGGGCGGGGTGGGAGCGCACCTCAGCCAATGGCTCGCGATTAAGCAGCACGGGCGCTTGCTCTCCGGCCCGGATCAACCATTCCCAATCGGCGGCGTGGCTCCAGTCGGGGCGGAAAGGGCCAGCAGCCCTCCAGAGATCCAGCGAAAAAGCCATGCCGGTGAGATTGCCGTTCAGGCTGCCGTACTGCAACAACAAAGGCACAAACTCGGCCGCTGGAATCATGCGGGTGCTGGGGGCAAAGCGGCCGTGGTCGATAGCGCTGGTGCAGGCCAAAGCCTCACCGGCCGGCCCAATGGAGCGGTGGGTGCTAATAATCCAACGAGCTTGGGGCCAGGCCAAGCGCAGCTGGTTCAAACCTGCCACCGCATGGGGCAGCAGTCGATCGTCGCTGCAAAGCAACAGCACCCAACTGCCTTCTGCCAGAGTTTCAAGGGCAGCATTTAGATTGGCAAACAAGCCTAAGTTCTGAGATCGACGTATCCAAATGGTCCGCTGATCCTTAGCCGGACCAGCAGCAATCCATGCAGCAGTGGCCCCATCGGAACCATCATCTGCCAACAGCAATTGCCAATGGGGATCCGTCTGGGCCCGGAGGCTGGCCCAAGCCTCCGCCAACAGCTCAGCCCTGCCGTACACCGGCAGGACGATGGTGGTGGCTTCACCTTTCATGGGGCGGTTTCCCCAAGGGCCCGGTCAAGCCAGATGAGCAGCCGATGCTGATCCACCAAAAACCCGCCCCCAGCCAAAGGCACGCCCTTGATATGACTGTGGCGGAGCCCCAAAGCCGCTGACATCAATGCATAGTGGCCGAAGGTCTCCAGAGGCCCAGGAAGCAATTCCAACACCCTGGTGCCAGGTTTAGAAAAAACCAGGTTAGTTAGGGCCGCCCCATGGGGAGCCACCACCCAACGGGCGTTGGCAAAGGCTGTGATGCATGCGGATAAAGGCATGGTTTCTAGATCAATAACGTCAAACCCCCTTTGCCGGAGTGCCTGTTCAAGGCAACTTTCCTGAAAAAGGGGACGCCGCGCTTGGGGCCCCCGGCGCAAGTAGATGCCTTCGGCAGAGAATGCAACGCCAGTGCCAGTGGCTAATGAGAGAGTTGCCTGATGCAAACAAGCCAAGGCTTTGGCATCACATACCAACGGCGTGTGATTTTCAATGAAACAGGCTTCGAGCTTTTGCACCTGGAGGGGCCCACGATCCAACTGAACCTGTCCGCTAGCGGTGAGAGTGCGGGCCAGGGTTGCCACCCGTTCCAGTAGTTGGGAAGAGGCGTTGCCTTTAAGCGGCAGGTTTCGATCGCAGAGAATCAAACGGCCAACATCACTCTTTGCGTTCAGGGTTCCTAACCCAGGCAGGGTGAGCCAGTGGTACCAATTGGGGTTGTTGAAACTGGTCAGAACGTGGGCGGAACCCTCAAACAACCTGGCAGGCCGCCGCGAACGGCCACTGCCAGGGATTTGCCGCCAGGGGTTTCTATGGGAAGCCCAGGGCCACCACGACCAGCGCAAACCAGGTAGGGCCCGGCGCCGCAATAAGGTGAGGCTCGGCAGATCAGCATTGGCGGGATTGCGTTCAGTGAGAATCCAGCGTCCCAAGGAAAGAAAACCAGCCTCCAATCGCAAGGGCTGGTCCACTGCATCAGCCACCTCAAGCCGTAGGCGATGCCGTGTGAAGGCCATGGCAGGCAAGGGGAGAAAAGCCTGATGGGTTATTTCAAGAGAGCATTGGCTAGAAGACTTAACCTGCCCGAGGGAAATCACCTTTTCGCTATGCACCTGCAGTTGCGGGAGAAGCCGTTGAAGCTGCGCAAGTCCAGCAACATCCATGAACAGCACGGATGGGCGGTGCACTACTGCAAGGATGCCAAGGGACCTTTGTAATAGCCCGTGAGTAATCTATAGAGCAGCGTCTTAATTTGCAGCAACGCCAGAGACCAGAACTTACGGGGTTCAGCTGAAAACCGGCGACGGAATGTGATATCGGCGGGGATGTAATCAGGCGAGCGCGGATCTAGGCAGGCACGCCAGTAGGTCCTGCGAGCCCGCCAGCCAGAGGCCCGGGGACCGGAGGGTCGGGTGGTGTCTTTCCTGATGATGACGCGGTAATTTGTATCTGTAATGACGCGAAAACCTTTACAGCTAAGGCCATGGGTGAACCAATAATCAGAAAGATAATGAGGTATACCTTTGGGGACACGTTCAGCCTGTAGCCAGGTGCTGCGTCGCAGAAATGTAGCCATTGTGGTAGCCAGATTACTGGGACCACACTCTGGAAATTCAAAAAAACGACCGGTGGTGCGATCAAACGCCACACTCCCCCAACCACCAGCGATTGCCGGTGCCAACAGATCACATTCAGGAAGCAAATCCATGGCCCGTTCAAGGCTTCCCTGGGGGAATTGCAAATCGTCGTTAGCAACCATTACCCATGGGTCCGCCTCTGGATCACAACTAATTGCTAGCGGATCGTTTAAAAGGCTTTGAATGGTATTCAGAGCCCCTCCCCAAAACTGCTTACCGTCGAGGCGATGCAAAAAAACTTCTGGCCAACGGGCTTTGATGGAAACGGCGGTGCCGTCGGTGCTGCCATCATCAAGCACATGGATTACCAAGCCAATAGTTTTGGGCCAAGATTGCTGTAGGTGCTCCAAGAAGGCCAAGGTGATGTCACGGCGATTGTGACAAGGCACAAAGGCAAGCACAGGCAATGGGATTTCAGTCATAGCTATCGGCCTTAAGGGCCATTTGGCGAAACCCTTGATGGCTCGCCAAGAGCTCTTGATAGGGTGCAAAACCTGTGCATCGACCCTGTTCCAAAAAAATAATCCGATCGCAGTGCTCCACTGTTGAGAGACGATGGGCGACAATAATCATTGTTAGATCACTACTGAGTTGATCAATTGCTGCCATTACTCGAGACTCAGTGACCGTATCTAGAGCGCTTGTTGCCTCATCCAACACAAGAAAACTGCAGGACCGATAAAGAGCTCTGGCGATACCGATTCGCTGACGCTGACCACCGGACAGTCTCAGGCCCCTTTCGCCCACAGGGGTATGCCAGCCGTCTGGCAAAGACTCAAGAAAACCTTCGAGTTGAGCCTCATGGCAGACCTTTGCCAACCGATCCAGATCAATAGTTGCCCAATCAGAACCATAGGCAATATTTTCACCAATCGAAGTATCGGCCAAATATAAACTTTGTGGCACATGGGCCACACATGAACGCCATTTAACCAATGGCAACTTAAACCCTCCAATCTCCATGCCATCAACCATCAAGGTTCCTTTGCCAGGAGCAAGTAAACCCATCAGAATATCTGTAAGGGTAGTTTTACCACTGCCGGTGGGACCCACCAAGCCAATGCGCTGCCCCTTGCCAATTTCAAGGCAAATGCTATCCAAGGTGGGGGAATCAAGACTATCGTAGGCAAAGCAAATATTCCTAAGCTCAATGGAAAGTTGCCACTGAAATAAAGCCTGACTTTTATTCAGAGTAGAAACAGGCAAAAGACTTACATCAATAGGCTGTGAAATTAAATCCATAACTCTCTGCAAGGAAGCACTACTGGCACGAATGGAACCCCAGCAAGAGTAGATCTGCTGCAAATTCGGCAAAATAGATTGAGCCGCCAAAGCGAAAACACCTAACAGCGGGAGGCTCCCAAGAATGGTGCCCTGACGACTTACCAACATATAACCACCGATGCCTATTAGGGCATAAGCAAGGGATTCAACAACAAATCTAGGGAACGATTGCAGAAAACCTGTGTCAGCAGTAAGACGACGGGTAATGGTTGTTAGGGAGCGATAACGCTCCCTATGTATTAGCTGACTGTTGTCAATCAACATGTCCCGTATACCACCAAGACTTTCCTGCATCACGCGCAGCTCCTGCTCAGCCAACTTCATTAGGATCTTGCCATTGCGCTGCAAAGGTCTATGCAAGCGAGCTGCAATCAACAGATAGGAGCCTCCTAGCAAGATAACTGCTGCAAAAGTAGCTTGCCAACTAACTAAAAGAATAGAAAGCAATGCGCCTCCCAAAATCACTGCACAGGCAAATAACTGCAGGCTGGGAGCAAGGACGCCAGAGATAATCCCATTGACCTGTGCAATACCAGTCATCACCTCACTAGTATTTCTATGGAGGTGAACAATGTAGGGCTGCAGAAGAGTGCGATAGAAGGCTTCATCACTAAGATCGTTACCAATAGCTGCAGCAATACGTCCACTAAGCCAAGCGGAAATTGTGCGACTTGCCCCCAATGCTATTGCCACAGCTACAAAAAGTATTGTGATCAATAACACGAGAGATTCATGGGTATGCAAAAATCTCAACTGAAAAAAATCCATAGCATAACGAACTCGGTAATCTGCAAGCATTGCCGCGGGATTGATTAATATATTAAGAAAAGGCATCACCGAAAGTATGAATACAACCTGAAGCGCACTGGTGAGAGTCATCAACAGGGCCAACCCCAATAACTGCAATCTTCTCCTCACGGAGAGCCGCCCCAGCAGAATAAGTATGGCTGCATAAATTGAGAATGGAGTTTTAGATTCTGCTTTAATCACAAGTGCCCTTTAAGCCTTAGTATTAGCCTGCGGTTGAGACCAACCATGCGCCGCCACAAAAATGCCAAACGCATTAATGCCAACTGAGAAATCAAACCGAAACTCATCCATTCTAGCCCCCATAACCCATGCTGACTAATACGGCTAGAAACAACAAAGCAAGGTTGAATATATATATTTCCTCCACGGTCACGGATTAACTGGTGAAAGTTAACATGTTCACAGACTGGGCATCCTAGGTCATCATGCCCGACATAATTGCATCCAACAATAGAGCTTGCACGGTAGAGGGCGGCTCCAGCAAAAGCTGAATCAACGGCAATTGGAGGTAAATGGGCCGGAAGGTGAATCTGCCTTGAGGCTATGAGCACACGCCGTGTGAACTCCTCCCCAAGGATATCCCTTTGCTCATGAAAGACCTTGGACACATCAAATGGACACCAAAACGTATGGCGCAATGCCCAGATATCGTAATAGAAGGAAGCATGGTTGGCTGTAAGTACACTCCAATCAGGGGGAGATAGGATTAGAGCTCTATTGATACATCGAGGAGAAATAGCTGCGGTTTCAGGCGCAATATCTAACATCAAAACTAGATCAAAGGCCTCACTCCCCCCCCGGGCATAAAACTGCTCCAGAAGCAAGTTACGACAAAAAGCTATTCGATCTGTCCGTTCTAAGAATCTCTGATCAAGGGAACCCGGCTGGATGAGTCGCAGGTTCTTTGGCCAGCGCTGCGCTAGGCGTGATAGTTCACTGATGGAGCCATCCTTGGAGTCATTCTCCACCACCACCACCTGCAGTGAAGCTAGCAATGGAAAGATTCTTTGCAAAAAGCGATTGAACCCAGGCAACTGAGGCTTAGCATCGCGACAAAGTGCCCCTATAAATAATCGACAACCAGCCAATTGATGCGTCATGGTGCTGACCTCAGCAGCGAGCTAGCAAAGTCAATGGTCTGGCGTGCTGAGCTCTGCCAGGAAAACTGCTGCGCACGATCAAGCCCTAGCAAGCGTAGTTGCTGTTGGAGTTCCTTATCTGAAATTATCTTTTCAAGCTGAACTGCTAACTGGTCTGAATCAAGAGGATTAAAGGTGAGTGCTGCTTTGCCAAGTACTTCTAACAATGCCGGATGATTAGACGATAGAACTGGAGTACCTGAGCTAATTGCTTCCAACACGGGCAAACCAAACCCCTCATAAAGACTTGGGAAGACGAAGCAAATGGCACATCGATACAGTGTTGCTAGGAACTCATTACTTACAAATCCAGTAAAGCAAATCTTGCCTTCCAATTGCAAATTCCGGATTTTGTCCTGTAAGGCCAAATCTCCCCAACCCGCAGGGCCACACAACACCAATCTAGGTGCTGCTTGCCCAAGGCGTCTTACTAATTTTGCATAAGCAATTAGCAATATTTCAATATTTTTTCTAGGTTCAAGAGTTCCTACACTAAGAATATATGAATGCTTTGAAAGGCCAATCTCCCTAAGAATGGAGGAATCACGAGAAGTAGTTTCACAACTAAAACAAGCATCAGCGGCATGGGGTATCACTGCGATTGGCTTACTGCTTAAGGCTGGCAACCAGCGCAATAAATCATCACGAGTAGCCTCAGAGACGCAGATAATTCCATGCACATCAGGTAATTGCAACTTTAGCTCAGAGTAGAACTTAATAGACCAATCATGGCAATACTCCGGAAAGAGCACTGGAATCAAATCATGAATACAAATTACACGTTTAAGCCGTCGAAACTTTGACAGCACTGGCGCTAGCGCATGGGGAGTAAAATAAATGTAATCAGCACGGGTAGAAAGCAACAAGCGATTCAGTTTCTGCCACAGGATAACAAATTGAATGCGGCGCTCAATCCCACATGTAATGCGCCTTCCAAAGAGAGAACGAATAGTATTTACACAAATTTGAGGAAGATAAGGGCCACAAAAATCAACAGATTGCGGTATCACATTTTCCAAGAGCTCTGCCCTTAGAGCAAGTCGATTGGGGCGTTCCCCACGGGGCAACAACGGAATTAATTCTTGAGAGGGAAATTCACGGCATACCACCGCCATTGATTGCAAAAGACAATGGGCGTAGCGATAAACTCCGGTTCGAGCACTTGGAAGACCCAAAAGCCCATCTGCGATAACCGTAGCATCAAAGAAAAATAAATCTCGACTCATCACACTATCAAAAGCACTGTAACCATCTTCATATCAGCCATAAAGAGAGATTGCATCCATACTTAATATAACAAGTGTCGAGCAGACGACACGGATAACGCTTAAATTTTACATTTCACTCAATCAAAGCCAGAACCCATGTTTCCTTGAAAAGCGATTCAAGACCTCGAGAATGTATATAATTCAATAAAGACCTAAGACCCTCTTACATCCTATACGGCGAATACACTCAGCAGAACAAGCTCACACCGAGAATGCTAGTATATTCGGCAAACAGAACATTGCAAAATGGACCACCAATTGTATCGTTCTTTTGAAGATCATTTCAGAGGATCAGAAATAATGATCACTGCAAGACTAAAACAGTATGAGGATTTTTTCATTCCCATTGCTTCCGCCCATCCCGGGGGCAGCATTTTTGACGCCGGGTGCGGCAGGGGCGAGTGGATCAAACTGATGCGTAAATACGGCTTTGTTTGCATAGGTGTAGATGAAAATTCATATATGGCCAACAATAGTGATCAACCAATTCGCATTGGCAACGCTCTTGAGGAGATAAAACATCTGCCAGAAGAAAGTCAATCGATTATCAGTGCATTCCACTTAGTAGAACATTTGGAGACCGACTCAATAATAAGTTTCATCAAAAATGCATTCAAGGCCTTAAAGCCAGGAGGCATTCTGATCATGGAAATGCCAAATACCGAAAATATTGAGGTCGCCAACTCAAACTTCTGGCTAGACCCAAGCCATATAAAGCCTATTCCGGTGTCACTACTCGCATTCCTATCGCAGGAGCAAGGCTTTAACAGATACAAAATATTGCGCCTTCAGGAAGAGAAGGATTTGCACCGATCGGACAGGGAAATTACTTTGTCTGATGTTTTTTTCGGGGTATCCCCAGATATAGCAGTGGTTGCTCAAAAAGGACCAGAAGATCAACCTTTGGTAAGAGAGCTTGACGGGGCCTTTAACAAAGATTATGGATTAAGTCTTCGGGATCTAGTCAATCGATATGACAAGCAAATGGAGCCAGGTTTTCTCAGGAGAAAAAGCCGACACCTAGCCAAATCAATAAAAGCCTTACTGAAAAAATATAATACCCGAATTAGGCCCTATCGTGTAAACAAGTAAGACTTAGGTACCCATCACACTTCTTTCAAGAATATTGTGACAGGTCTTCCATAGCACTGAAGCTTACCTAATGAGAATTTGTCCTGTTAACTAAGAGCAATGTAAACGTGGAGCCATGTGATCCTTGCCAACATCCAAGCATTAATGAATTAACTGATATGAAGCCTGTTAGCGCACGATCGTCAGAAACTAACAGTAATCCGCCCATCTACCGTTGTACGACAATTATCTGGATTGCCGCCTTGGCAATTAACAATACCCTGATGAGCACCTTGGAAATCCCGCAACATTACAGTTCCCACAACCGGTATTCTCTCGAAGGGCTTAAAACTTGCTCCAATACCGTTATATTGACCAGCCCATTCTGCAAAGATTGATATCCGCTGATTAAATGCCAAGGACAATGTACCAATGGGGCCATAATTACCATAGTTCACCCAATTTTTGCGGGTATCATCTATTGGTTTGTAGCGTCCATTACCTGCTCCTGCAGTTAGTGTAGCTATCGCTGGAGTTTTAGCTCCAAACCAATTACCTAGCGGCACTGATTGAGAAGCTATAAATAAATAACTTCTACCTAAATCGGCTTGAATGTTATCAATTGCACCTGGATATCTTCCATTCGGACCGCCGCCGCCAAAAAGCTGTTCCTGATTTTGGCCTACAATTGCAAAGCCTGTTGTTGGCGACAAGCTACTTTTAACCTGAAAGCCAATTGAAGCACCAGAATCACGGTAATTACCGTCACTTCTGCTGCCAACAAATGACTCTTGCTGCGAAAATGTTATGCCCGCTGATATTGGGCCCATAATTAATGGAGTAAATTCAGCTTGATATTGACCATCAGAATAGGTATTCCAAAATTCATTCCAGGATGGGGCATCTGGGGAACCAGTGTTAGTTGGATTACCTAATAACTGATAAGTGAGAACAAACTTCCTAGCCACATCCTGCCTAAAAGCTGTTGGCACCCAAAAACCAACTTCGGGATATAAAACACCGCCATAACTAAAAGCTCTACCAACTGAGCGGGCAATTGCTTGTGGTTTAGGTGGCTGCTGCGGCTTGATTGGCGTGGAGACAGGAACCGTAGTGGCAGGGGCCTGGGCCCAGCGCACAGGGCTGTTAGGGGCTGAACCACTGCCTGGAGCATCCACCCGCTGCCAGCGGGGGGCGGCGGGTGGCTGATCGGCCTGCAGCTCGCCAGTGGGAACCGGCGAAAGAACAGGGGTGGTTACGGGGGTGAATACCGGGCCGCCATCAACCACCGGCTGCCACTGAACGGCTGCCGGTGCGGGTAATGCCGCCAATAGCACCAACAGACCTGGCAGCGGCAAAGCTAAGCAGCAATCCTTGCGCAGAGTATATGGGCACCTCAAGCCAAAAAAGGCGCCAACTGGTGCAGCTCCAGCGGTTGGCTGGTGTTGGCCTGCAGGTTTTTGAGCTGTAGCTGGCCACTGGCGGCCTCTTCCTCGCCTATTAGCAAAGCCCAACGAGCTCCGGATTTAGCCGCCCGTTTGAGCTGCTTAGCAAAGCTAGCCCCACTGAGATCGAGCTCCACCGCATGGCCCCCCTGGCGCAGCAGGCGGGCGGCCTGCAGGGCAAGGGCTTCCGCCGCCGCCCCTTGGCTCACCACATACAAATCCGCCGCCTCAACAGGGTGTGTCCCATGGGACTCCAGCAACAACACCAAACGCTCCAAACCCATGGCCCAACCAATGCAGGCGGTGGCGGCACCCCCCAGTTGTTGCACCAGGCCGTTGTAACGGCCGCCGCCACACACGGTGGCCTGGGCGCCAAGGGCGCTGCTGGTGATCTCAAAGGCGGTGTGGTCGTAATAATCAAGGCCGCGCACCAGGCGCGGATTCAGCACAAAGGGAATCTGCAACGCCGTGAGGCCCGCCTGCACCTGGGCAAACCGTTCAACACTCTCTGGCGCCAGGGCCTCCACAAGACTGGGGGCCTGCCCCAGCAGCTGCTGGGTGGCCGGATCTTTGGAATCAAGGATCCGCAACGGATTAGTTTCAAGCCGCTGCTGGGAATCGGCATCGAGCTGGCCGCGGTGCTGCTCCAACCAGGCCACCAAGCTGCTGCGATACTGAACCCGCTCGGCGCTGGTACCCAGCGAATTGAGCTGCAACTGCAGATTGCCAAGGCCCAGCTCCGCCAGGAAATCCCAAGCAATAAATATTGCCTCCACATCACTGCGGGGTTCATTGAAACCTAAAAATTCAAGCCCTAGCTGATGGAATTGCCGCATCCTTCCAGCTTGTGGCCGTTCGTAACGAAACATCGCTCCGCTATACCAAAGCTTTTGCGGGCCTTGGCTTAGTAGCCCGTTCTGGATGGCAGCGCGCACTACCCCAGCGGTGCCCTCTGGCCTCAAGGTGCAGCTGCGCTCACCACGATCATTAAACGTATACATCTCCTTACCCACCACATCGGTGGCAGCGCCGATACCACGGCAAAACAGTTCAGTGGCCTCTAGCAATGGGGTGCGGATTTCAGATACGCATGCCCTACGCATATGTTCGCGGGCTATGGCTTCTAGCTGCTGCCAGCTATTGATAGCCGCTGGTAATTGATCTGCCATTCCCCGCAGGGTTTGCAATTGGCTCACGGGCAATTTGCTCCTGCTTGCTTGCGATCCTGCCGCAATGGCAGTGCATCAATTACCAATTGTTGCCGGCTAGGGGCACCGGGAATTGGTTGATCCAGCCAAGCCTGCAGCCTTCTTTCTAATGCAAGCGAAGGTTTTGAGCCGATCCAGCGCGGTTCTCCTCGCAAAGCGCCACCGGGCATACGTTCTACCTGTAATTTCACCAGCTCTCGCCGGCATAAGCCCAACACTGGTAATTTCACCAGAACTTCAGCGGCTGGCGGAGCAGCGGGCACTACCGGATCTGCGCTATCAAGATCGGCCAAACCTATGGGGCCAATAACAGCAGCACCAAGATGTTTTGGAGCTGCCTGCACAGCGATTGGAGGCGGCAGATAAGGCTGCGGCACAAATAATGAAGATGGCAAAGAAGTAATTACCGGGCTACTTGAAGTGAATTTCTTATTGTTGTTTATTTTGGGAATAACAACTTTATCAGATTTTTTATTTAATAAAACTATTGGATTTTGACTTGCCGATCGAGAGCTTTTATCAACAGATTTATTGGGTTCAAGCTTTGCTAGCAATGCAACGGCATTATTAACACTGCGGGCACCCCAAGGGCGGAGAGATTCTGCGCCAGATAAGAAAATACAACAAAAAATAAAGCAATAGAGAGAGGTGCGCTTAATGCGGAAATTCACTGCAGAGCAAAGGCATTTTCAGGCACAATAGGAGTTAAAATATTTTTAGCTCTTATTGTGTTAGCTGTGATAGTAGCATATTGCAACTGCTCTAATAATAGATGCAGCCGATCTATTGGAGGGAAATTTTCATGGGCTTGGCGGATCGATGGGTGTTTAATTGGCAAATCATCAGCATTAATAAGCAATTCTTCATACAGTTTTTCGCCGGGCCTGGGGCCAGTGATTCTAATTTCAATATCACCATAGGAATTATCTTCATCTTTAACACTAAAACCGAAGAGCATAATCATCTGCCGTGCTAGATCAGCAATCTGCACCGCTTCTGGAGTCATAATAAAATATTAAGAAATTTAAGTATGGGC
>Ga0214923_10001562_pt1 | contig 32432 bp, 29 predicted proteins | sample LL1510_MetaG_FD_177993 | JGI IMG/M metagenome (GOLD analysis project Ga0214923, IMG submission 177993) | Freshwater microbial communities from Lake Lanier, Atlanta, Georgia, United States - LL-1510 | ecosystem: Environmental > Aquatic > Freshwater > Lake | place: USA: Georgia | collected...
AAGGAACATCAAGGAGAGCCAGCTGGCCAAATACGATGCACAGAGGGTGATCCTCCTTCTTCTTCATCCAATTCAACAGGTCATCGCTTAGAATTTTTTACCAATTTCCGCAATCAAAACGATCAAGGAGAGCCACCTGGCCAACTACGATGCACAGAGGGACAACCATTAATTTAGAACGGCATCTTGCTCAATGGGATCTTTCACGTCGTTTAAAATAACGTCCATTTCCTTTGGCTTATCAATGTCTTTCACCGTGCTGATTAACTCCGGTGTGTATTGAGAAAGCCAATGGACCATGGGATCAAACGTTGCATAGAGACGAGAATTTTTTCGATAATCGCTATTGATATTGGGTGTCAACTGAACCATCAACATCATCAAAGACACAATAAAGACTCCACGAACCAATCCAAAGCCCATGCCAAGCGCCCTATCTGTTCTGCTTAAACCAGACTTACGCATGATGAAACTTAATATAGCATTGACCAATCCACCGGCAATAAAAGTTACCAAGAGAATGACGACGAAAGAAGCCACTGTTCGCATTGTTTTATCATGTACGTAAGGCTCTAGACGAAGTCCTATTTGTTCAGAATAAGTAAATGCAAGCCATATAGCTAATGCCCAGGCGCCTAAGGCAATCAACTCTTTAACAAATCCACGACATATTCCAGTGATTACTGATAAGCTCATAATGCCAATAATTAGCCAATCAACCCATCCAAAAGACATGTTTAGCTCACTCCTGTTTTAACAATGAACCCACGAAGCTGCATACTAGATGCTAATTTATTTTGCAAATTTACAGCAGCATCACGTCCATCTAACTGCCCAACGACTACTTTGTAATATTCACCTTGTTTGCTAAGAATTTTATTATAGCTGGCTTTGTAACCCTGGCTACGCAATCGAGACACTAATGATTCCGCATTGCTTTGTTTTGTGAAAGATGCCAATTGAACAGAGTAAGTGTCTTTTTTAATGGCAACGCCAGGGACTGCTTTAACTGCAATAGACTTCACCATGTCCTTAGTCGTAGAGGAGGCCTTGTTATTTGTAGGGACCGTTTTAGCAACAAGGGGTGTTTTGTTCACTGTTGGAGTGATTTTAGCCACCGTTGAAGGCTTCTTCTCAGCAACAATAGGAGCAATCGTAGATTTTTTACGGATAGGTTCAGCTTTGGCTATTTGCGACACCGTTGGAACAGTAATCGCGGTAGGTTTATCGATTAGGGCTGGTTTAATGGCCTTAAATAACGTCTTTTCATTTTGCATCGACAATTTTGGTGGCATTGGCTTTTTTGGTAAGTGCACAGACACTCGGACGCTGTCATCAAAATGCTGATTGGATTTTTTCATCATGGCCGGGACAAATATCGCTGCGATAGAAATAATAACAACCACTCCTGTTAATCGGTGTTTCACACGCTCATCTATTGCAAATTTCATGAAAACTCCTTTCTTTCAGTTAGGTTAGCAGCCATCACACTGCCCACAGTTAGAAACGAACCATAAACGACGATCACATCTCCTGGCATTGCAAGGTCTCTCGCTTTTTGATAAGCCAATAGTGGGCTTTCGAAACAGGCATGGGTAGAACATTCTAATGTTTTAAAAGTAAAAGCCAACAATGACTCACTGGAAGCACGACGACTATCTAACAATGCAGGATACCAAAAATCAACATACGATTTCATTGGCTTGATTAGCCCGCTAAGATCTTTATCTTTTAAACCTGAAAATACCGCATGAATTTTTCCAGAAATGTTAAGATCATCAAGAAATTCTGCAAGCAAAGAAACCGACTGCGGGTTGTGAGCCACATCAAAAATAGTTTTTACATCCCCATCAATTAATTCTCTACGGCCTTTGATAGAGACATTCTTCAATCCATGTTCGAGATCTGAAATACGGATAGGCAATTTATCTGACAAATACGAAGTAGCCATAATCGCAGCAGCAGCGGCATTGGGATGGATGGTCGGCAAGGGCAGCTCTATTTCATGGCCTTTCAATGGGTGTATTTTTAAATGTTCGTTCTCAATTTTAAAAGAATACTCGATTCGGTCTGCATTTAGCAAATTGGCTTGCAAACAAATGCTCTTTGGGATTTCTTTGTCTGCAAAAATATAAGGGGTATTTGGTCGTAAAATTCCGGCCTTTTCATAAGCGATCTCTTCGATGGTTTCCCCTAGATAATATTGGTGATCTAGATCAATCGTGGTGATAATAGGCAAATCAATATCCAAAATATTCGTTGCATCCAATCGCCCACCCATGCCGACCTCAATACAAAGCACATCCAATTGAAGAGATTTAAAGTACCATAAAGCAGCCAAGGTGGTCATTTCAAAGTAGGTTAATAGGCCACCACCCTGTGCTTGTTGAATTTCATAAAAGGCATTGCATAAATCTTTGTCTGAAATTGGTTGTTGATTAATGCGAATCCGTTCATTAAATTTTAAAAGATGAGGGGATGTATAGCTTGCTACTTGATAACCAGCCCCTACATAAATAGCTTCCAATGCCGCAATAGTAGAGCCCTTGCCATTGGTTCCCGCTACAAGAATAACAGGCACATCAAAATGCAATAGATTTAATTCACTAGCAACTGATTTGACGCGATTTAAGCCCAGTTGAATTTCTTCGATATGGCGATTTTCTAACTCATAAAGCCAATCATTTAATGAGAAATCATGGTAATTCATCATCTATTCTCACAGAGGCACGACGAGTTAATTTTGCAATGAGTTCCGCAATGGTTTGGCGCAAATCACATCGGGGGACAATCATGTCGATATGACCATGTTCCAATAAAAATTCACTGCGCTGAAAACCCTCTGGTAACGTTTGTCTTACGGTTTGCTCTATGACCCTTGGACCTGCAAAACCAATCAAAGCATGCGGTTCTGCGATAATAATATCTCCAAGGCTCGCAAAACTTGCTGAAACACCACCCAAGGTTGGATCAGTGAGTACAACGATAAAAGGCAATCCTGTTTCAGCGTACTTAGCAAGCGCGGCTGAGGTTTTGGCCATCTGCATCAGGGAAAATAGCCCCTCTTGCATCCTAGCCCCACCACTGGCTGTAAAACAAATATAGGCTCGATTCTCTGCGGCAGCTGTATTAACAGCACGAACGAATTTTTCACCCACAGTCGCGCCCATTGAGCCAGCCATGAAGCCAAATTCAAAGGCACTGGCCACGATGGGTTGCTGATGAAGCATCCCTTTTAAAACAATAATGGCTTCCTTTTCCCCAGTTGACTTTTGTGCCTGTGAAATTCTATCTTTGTATTTCTTAGAATCACGAAATTTTAAGCGATCGATGGGTTCTAATTCCGAGGCGATTTCATCTTGCCCGTGATCATCTAGAAACTGTGCCAATCTGTCTCTAGCAGATAAACGATGATGGTGGTTGCATTTTGGACAAACAGATAGGTTTTTTTCAAGTTCGCTGCGATATAATACTTCGCCACAACCAAGACATTTAACCCAAAGCCCCTCAGGCACTCCCTTCTTTTGAGAGGTTTCTGTTCGAATTTTTGAGGGCAGTAATTTCTTAAGCCAACTCATGAAAACACTCCATTCTCGATTATAAATGTTACATTATACCTTGTAATTATGATTTCGGCTTCATTTATTGCTGATTATGTCGTAGCAAAATACAAAAGTCCGATGGCATAGTATCTTGTGCTGGTTGTTGTAGTTTAAACTTGCCAATCATGACTGAAGAGAAATTGACAAGAACATTGCAACCCATTTTCTGTTCAAAAAAAATCAGCTAGTCAAGGAGGACTTAGGCTTGGCCTCAGTAATTATGTGCTGGAGGAGGAATGAACCTCCCCCATCACGTATTTTTACGCTAGGGAAACCCCCTAAAAGACGAGGTCTGAGGGCTTTTTGATCACACCGTTCTGGTTCAACAACCATAGTTCTTTTGTCGGTTGTTTAAAACAATGGCCCGTTAAGATCGAGCATCAGATCCTAAGTTCGGGGTTTTCAACTGGCTCTTTGTGATTACGAAGAGATACACTAAAGCCGCGACTTTTCTGATCAAAAAGTCGGTAACCTGGAACAAATTTTTCAGGCGGACAGAGATCAAACTCATGCAGACGTTCTTGCAGAGAAGGCGCAACGTTACCAAGTGTTTTAATCTTCCATAGCTTAAAAGAAACCATGTCTTGAATGGCAGGGGAGCTTTTATTACTTGCTGCTTTTAGGTAAAATGTTGCGGCATCATGCGATCGCTTCTCATTATATTTCTCTCGACTCTCAGGCCCTTCTCTTCGCATGACGTTTTGAATGGAGTCGTCTAAAAGCATGGCGCAAACCAAATAGGCAGCGCTGGTTTTCTTCTTCTCTAATGCTTCAATTATGCTGCACAAGGCAATTTCATCGATTTCAAAATCAGGGATTATTGGTGTCATTAACGCATGAGGGTTCTTTAGTACTAGTTGCTCAATCTGTTTTAACAACTGGTTGGTATAAATCTGAGCATATAGCTGGTACTTATTTACAATGCGATTGTCTAGTCTCACAGTATGAACGTACGGTAGACTAGAAAAAATCTCAATCCATTCGGCATCGGTTTTGTTTTCAAGGTCATTCCCTCTTAAATCAAGGGATCTCACACCGATAGGGATAGCTCTAAACGCAGCTGCTAATTGGGCACTGGTTTTATCGCCAAGGTAATTGTGTTCCAAATGAAGGGATGTGACGCTGGCAGGGATCGCTGCAAACGCAGCTGCTAATTCGGTAACGTCTTTACGAGGAAGGTTATTCTCACTCAAATCAAGTGATGTGACGCTGGCAGGAATTGCTCCAAGTATAGCCGCTAATTCGGCACCCGATTTATTGCAAAGACCATTCTCTCTCAAACTAATTGTTGTCACGCTGCCGGGTATAGCTCTAATCACGGCAATTAATTCCTTAGTGGATTTATAACCAAGGCGATTATTGCTTAAATCAAGCGATGTGACCGTTGCAGGTATTGCTGCAAGTGCCGCTGCTAAATCCTCACCTACATTATTGTCAAATTCATTAGAGCACAAATTAAGTGATTTTACGTTGGCAGGTATCGCTCTAAGTGCGGCTACTAATTGGTGGCCTGCTTTACGGCGAAGGCAATTATTACTCAAATTAAGCGACGTCACGTTGGCAGGTATCGCTTTAAACAAGGCAGCCAAGTCGACACCAGTTTTAAGGTCGAGTTGATTCCCTGCCAAATTGAGCGATGTCACGTTGATAGGTATCGCTCTAAACGCGTTAACTAATTCTTCAATGGATTTACAACCAAGACCATTAAGACTCAAATCAAGCGATGTGACACTGATAGGTATTGCTTTAAACAAGGCGGCTAATTCACCACCGGTTTCACGGCGAAGGCAATTATTGCTCAAATTAAGTGATGTCACGTTGCCAGGTATCGCTCCAAATGCGGCGATCAATTCGGCACTGGTTTTAAGTTCAAAGTCATTTCCTGCCAAATTAAGCGATGTCACGTTGGTAGATATCGCTCCTAATGCCTCAATTAATTCCTCAGCGGATATACGACCAAGACCATTAAGGCTCAAATCAAGCGTTGTGATACTCTTAGGTATCGTTCTGAACAAGGCCGCTAATTCACCACGGGTTTTACGGCTAAGGCGATTCTCACTCAAATTAAGCGATGTTACACCGGCAGGGAGCGCTCTCAACGCAGTAACCAATTCGGCACAGATTCCATCGCCAAGCCCATTCGCACTTAAGTTAATCGATGTCACTTTGCCACGTATCGCTCTAAATGCGGCTTCTAATAGGGAACCTTTTTTATAACCAAGGCCATTCCCGGTTAAATCAAGCGATGTTAGATCAGCAGGCATCGCAGCAAATACAGCTAGTAATTGAATACCGGTCATGCTGCTAAGGTTCTGTAATCGGTGATACATTTATATGCTCCCCTTGAGTTTTCCGAATAAAAAATAATCATTTTATATGTTTTAATGCTATTTTATCATAAAAAATAGCAATTTTGAATAAATATTGAGCAATTTTTATCTAAAAAAGCTAAGAAGGCTTTGGTCGCAATGAGATTATTCTTTCTTGAGTCACGCGTTGTTGACATGCTTTAAAGGATGCGCACGCCAGTGAAGATAGTAATTTAGTCTAGCAGAAAAGTTGTGAGACAAGGATGTTTGAAAGAGTTTAAGCGAGATTCTTGAGCAAGATGACGCCACAGCGCTCTTTAACAGTAAAGTTTATTCTATTTCTGCCGCTAATCCAGTTAGGTATCAGAGGATTGGAGTTCACATGAGAATCTGGGTAAAAATAGCTTGTGTCTCAATGCTATTTCTTGCAAATCACCATGCCTGGTCGACAAGCCGATTTGGTGAGACACTCTGCCAATTGCCTGACTATTTTTGTATCAAAATAAATCCTAATGAAACCTGGGAGGACTTATTTCCCAATAATGAGGAGCGTGACATCGTTAAGCGAGTTAATCGCATGAATATTACTCTTCGGCCTGGAATGGTCATCGCTGTGCCCAAAAACATCGATAGACTAACCATTTATGACGTATCACCTTTTCCTCGATATATTCAACCAACCGGTGAAAAAACCATTTATGTAAGCCAAAATAAACTGGCGTGGGGTGCCTATGACAAGGACGGTGAGCTATTGTGGTGGGGCCCCCTATCGTCCGGATCGGGTCATTGTAAAGGGTTAGACGGAACATGCCTTACGCCTTCGGGTTCATTTCGTGTGATACGCAAACAAGACATCGATTGCGTTTCTACGGCATTCCCGATGCGAAGCGAAGGTGAAAGTGGCGGTGCTCAAATGCCTTATTGCATGCATTTTTTTCGAGGATACGCATTACACGGCAGTGATACGGTACCTGGATACCGAGCCAGTCATGGATGCATCCGTATTTTTATAGAAGACGCTCACTGGTTAAATGAAGAATTTGTCGATCTACCCGGTGGCGATAGTAAAGGAACCAGGGTCGTTGTGGATGCCGATGACAACACACAGCAGCCCATTCAACTACATCATCACCGAAAACGCACCATGGACGCCATGAGATGACAAAGACTGCCTCAAATGGTCCGACATTGTTCTATTCGCAAAAGGACCAACCCGGACGACGTAGCGTTTTTGGTATTTTTCAATCAACACGGGTGATTTTGATATTTTTTTAAGCTTAATACGCAAAGCATCAGCCAGCTTCTGTGAATTAAAGGCCCCAGCCTGAACATAATAATGGGCCTGATGCGATTGCTTCCCCAGTATAATGGCTTCAATTTCAACCGGTGCAACCCCCTTAGGCAATACACCCAACTTAGCGGCAGCACCGTAGGAAAGATCAATGACTCGTCCAGAATGGAAAGGTCCCCTGTCATTTACTTTCACGATTGCCTGACGGCCATTGCTTAAATTTTTTACACGTACATAGGTAGGAAGAGGGAGTGTTTTATGGGCAGCGGTTAAGGCATACATGTCGTAATTTTCCCCGCTCGATGTCCGTCTTTTGTGAAACTTTACGCCATACCATGAGGCTAACCCTCGTTTTTTATAACCAATTGGGTTGGGCATAACCTCGTAAGTATGGCCATCCACTTTGTAAGTACTTGGGTTACCATAACGGCTTAAGGGTTCAATCACTGGTTTAACTTTATTAAAAAAAGTCGGAATTGGACCTTTGGGTGCCGAGTCCTTGATGTCGTTTTGATTTCCATGACGATTTAGAAAGAATGCTTTTCTTTTTTCAGCAGCGATTTGAGCTGCCGTTTTCTGAGTATTATCAGGGTGTTTAAATTGACAACCACCGAGCATTCCTATTAAAAGGAAACTTAAAATGTATTTCATCTTAATCCTACCAAAATTATAAAGGAACCAATTGGACAGCACGTATTATACATAAAACACTAGCGATTGTCATTTTAAAGGGTTTATAACCATTTTTTAAGAAATTTATACTACGTCATTTTTCATAAAAAAGGTTCAAGAAACCCCTGTTTTTCACTTAAAATGGGTATATACTACGCACTTCAGTTTTGTTTTTTAGGCTCAGGTATGTTGATGGACCTGTCCAAATTAACCTTCTAAAACAATTGGGAAAATTATGATTAAACACGCCTCTTCCTTGCGATTCTTATTAATAGTCTTGGCAGCAACCTTGCTTAATCACGCAGCCTTTGCCGATCTCCCGGCATTGCAAAATAATGCCCATCCAACCATCAATCCATTAATAACCCCTTCCGCACCAGTCATCAATGCAAAGGCTTACATTCTTATCGATGTGGATAGCGGAAAAATTATCGCAGAAAAAAACAGTGATCAACGATTACCACCCGCTAGCTTAACTAAAATGATGACGCTGTACGTTGTTTCCAGTGCTTTAAATAATGATCAAATTCACCTTGATTCACAGGTTCGCATTTCTCAAGAGGCTTGGAAAGCTGGCGGATCTAGAATGTTTGTCAAAGAAGGGCAACAAGTCAGCATTGAAGAACTGCTCAAGGGCATTATTGTTGACTCTGGCAATGATGCTTGTGTTGCCATGGCTGAACATTTAGGCGGCAGTGAGGCCGGTTTTACTGACCTCATGAATAACCAAGCCAAAACGCTTGGTATGACAAACAGCCATTTTACCGATAGCACAGGGCTTCCTGATGAAAATCATTACACGACAGCCAAAGACTTGGCGATACTTGGAAGAGCCTTAATTAATGATTTTCCCCAGTATTATCACTGGTATAAACAAAAGTGGTTTACTTTTAACGGCATACGCCAACCTAACCGTAATCGATTATTATGGCGAGACAGTCAAGTCGATGGAATCAAAACAGGTCACACTAACGATGCTGGATTCTGTTTGGTTTCTTCTGCAAAACATGAAAACATGCGTCTTTTAGCGGTCGTTTTAGGTTCTCCTTCTGAAACGGCACGAGCTGATGATAGTGAACGTTTAATTAACTACGGATTTCGATTTTTCGAAACTCACCAGCTATATAAAGCTGGGGTCCCAATTACAGACTTACGACTTTATAAGGGCGCAGTGAAGAAAATTTCTGTCGGATTAAAAGACAACGAATTCATTACCATTCCCAATGGACAATACCAGCGACTAAGCCTCAGTACTAAAGTTCCTCAATATATACAAGCACCGTTGCAAAAGGGTGACAAAATTGGGGAGTTGCTCGTCCAGTTCGATAACGAGACCATTTCTAGTCAACCACTTTATGCACTCGATGATGCACCAAAAGGAGGTCTTTTTACACAAATGAAAGACTCTCTGCACTTGCTCATTAAACGTTGGACCGCATAAAGTCGATGAAACAAAACACGAGCTTGATGGAATTCCCTTGTGAATTTATGCTTAAAGTGATGGGGTTAAATACGAAGAAATTTAAAGCAGGTATTCTAAAGATCGTTCGTAAACATTTCCCGGGTACGAAAGCAAGTGCGGTTAAAAGCAATCCCAGTCGCGATGGGAACTATTTAGCTCTTAGTATCACCATTCTTGTTGAAGATCAGCCAACGCTTGATTTGTTATACCATGATTTAACAAAGCACCCCGATGTTAAAATGGTACTTTAAACCATGCTAAACATTCGAATTATTGGTCAAACATCATACACAGAGATCTGGGAGGAAATGAAACGTTTCACCAGTGAACGAGAAGAAAACACAACCGATCAACTATGGTTGCTGGAGCACTTACCGGTTTACACTCAAGGCCAAGCAGGAAAATCGACCCATGTTCTTGATGCAAAATCCATCCCTGTCGTTCAATCGGATAGAGGTGGTCAAGTCACTTATCATGGACCAGGGCAGTTGGTTGCTTATGTGCTTATGGATATTAGACGGCGTAACATGGGCGTACGCACCTTGGTTTGTAAGCTTGAACAATTGTTAATTAATGTATTAAACCATTATCACATTTCTGCTGAAAGTCGCTGTGAAGCACCCGGCGTGTACGTTTCTGGAAAAAAAATAGCCTCAATCGGTTTAAGAGTTAAGAATGGTTGCACCTACCATGGAATTGCTTTGAATGTATCCATGGATTTAACGCCCTTTTCAGGCATCAACCCTTGCGGATACAAAGCACTGGAAATGACTCAGATGAGTCATTTTATCCCTGAGATTACCACTGAGATAGTAAGCCAGCAATTCCTTTTGGAATTCCTTACCATGTTTGGATACAACACGCATGCATTTATTCACTGATTATATTCAGCCATTGACTGTATGGTTTTATGATCACCCTAATTGGGCCTTATTCATTACTTTTTTGCTGTCTTTTGCGGAATCGCTTGCGATCATTGGTAGTTTTATTCCCGGAACCGTTGCAATGACAGCCATCGGAATATTAGCTGGAACCGGGGTTATGCGAATCGATTTAACGCTCCTCTCAGCAACCTTGGGAGCCATTGGCGGAGACGGTTTAAGTTATGCACTCGGCTACATAATGAGTGACCGATTAACGTCGATGTGGCCCTTTAGAACATATCCAAGCTGGCTTCAATACGGAAATGCATTTTTTAAAAAACATGGTGCTTCAAGTATCATTATAGGGCGATTTATTGGGCCAATACGCTCTGTCATTCCCGTTATTGCTGGGATGCTGCATATGAATAAATGGCATTTTATCTTAGCCAACATCATTTCAGGAATTATTTGGGCAACAGTTTACATTATACCTGGCGTACTAATAGGTGCAGCAAGTTCTGAATTATCTGCTGAAAGTGCAACTCGTTTGATAGTGCTCATCCTCCTGCTGCTCGTTACTATTTGGTTTAGTACCCAAGCTATTAAATGGCTTTTTACACGCATCAATGGTCTTTTAAGTACCCATTTACATCGCCTCTGGATGTGGCTCACCACGAATGCTGTTTTTTCAAGAATTGCAAAACACATCACGCCTGCAAATGAAAAAAATCATTACCAAACCACGGCTTTTGTGCTTGCTTTTGTGTTGTCCTTCCTTACTTTTATTGTTATGACTGTCATGGTTGAGAAAGATGTGGGAGTCACACCCGTCAATAATCTTGTGTATCTTTTTTTTCAAAGCCTGCGCACCCAAACCTTTGATTCATTTTTTATTGTCATGGGTTTAATTATCAGCCCCATTTCTCTAATGACGCTTGCTGTATCCTTTGCTGTGTATAACATTTATCGCTGTGATTGGCGAACACTGCGCTATTGGATGGTTCTTTTTTTTAGCAGTGGAATAACGATTATATTGCTGACCATTCTTGTTGATACACCCGAACCCAACAACCTGCTTCGACCAATGACACCCCTCTCCTTTCCTGCAAAAAATTTAACGTTTGCTACCTCATTAATTGGGTTTCTAATTTTATACATCAACACACACTGCCATACATTCATCATGCATAGTCTACGCGTATTGCTGATGACCATCCTCTTCCTTGCAGGGATTGGACTTGTTTATCTTGGCGATCATTGGTTTATCAGTATTGTTGTATCTTATTTTATTGGGGTAAGCCTTTGTTTTATACATTGGATATACTACCGACGGCTACTCTTTTCTTCACCACCAGCCTCACCGCCAGCTTCATCAACACCACTGATCATCTGCTTTATTTTAATGGCCATGGCGGCGAGCTTATCGTTTTGTCTTTATTTTAAAAAAATAGCCCATGCTCACTTGCCTCAACTAAAGCAGTATGTCATGACAGAAAAAGTTTGGTGGAATCAAAGTCGGCCGTTGCTTCCTGTATACAGTACCAATCGCTTCGGCAAACGGACAGGCTTACTCAATATACAATATTTAGGTTCAATTGACACATTACAAAAGCGATTAACGTCTGATGGCTGGCGCACCCAGTCTAATTCGTTCTTCTATTCACTACTGCTGCGTGCCGGAGGACATAATTTATCCGATGACCTGCCTTTAATGGCGCAGCTTTATCATAATAGAAAACCAGTACTGATGATGACTTACAATCTAGAAGACCAAAAAGCTCTAATAATTCTCAGGCTATGGCGTTCTAATTATCACCTATTTCATTATGGCAAACCAATATGGCTGGGTAGCTTATTATATTCCTCTAAAGCCATGTCCAAAGGGCTACAACCATACCCAGCAAAACCAGCTGGCGATTATTTAATTGATGCACTGCATGAATTTGATTACCATCAAGTCGAGTTGCCTTATCGATATTTACAAGCCTTGCCCTACCCCGTCTCTCCACTGTTATTCATCATTAAAGAACCCAGAGATTAAAGGGGTTCTTTACGGAAAGGTTTAAAATTTGTGGTTATAAATTGTTCCACTACATTTTTTTTGTTAATATAAATTGAAATGAAAAAAATGATGCTGCCACGACTATTTGTGATTCTTTTATCTCTGTGTTTTACGCAGTTGTATGGCATGGCGCCAAAAGTAAATTGGGACCAAGCGGTTAGTAATGCCATTCAACGTTATGGAATACGCATGGAGCCCCATTTAATTCAATTGTTTTCAAAAGCACAGGTTAGTTATCCGCCACGTGATATTGCGTTGTTGACCTTTAAAAAAGAACGGCAGATGCAGCTTTGGGCGAAGGATGAAAACAACTCATGGCATTATATTCATACTTATCCTCTAACCGCTTTTAGTGGTCGCTTAGGGCCAAAATTAAAAGAGCATGACCGTCAAATTCCTGAAGGCATTTATAGATTAACCTCGATGAACCCTTTCAGTTCCATGCATTTATCAATGATGATTAATTACCCGAATAGTTTTGACCGTTTGCAGGCAAGCAAGGATGGGCGGGTCAGCCTTGGAAGCAATATCTTTTTGCATGGTAAAAACTTTTCAGTTGGTTGCCTTGCTATAGGAGACAAAGCCATCGATCAGTTATTTTTATTGGTACATCGAGTGGGTTTAAGCCATGTACAATTGATTATTGCTCCCAATGATTTACGTCACGAAAAGCCAGCCACATCAACATTTGCGCAACCTAGGTGGCTTCCTGAGTTGTATGCACAAGTTGCACAAGCATTAAAACCCTTTACACAGCACAAGCATTCGAAAAAGACTCCGACGTTACCAGCACCGCGCTTGACTATGAATTCCTTCACCATCAATGCCATGCGTCATTGGGGAGAGAACAAAACGCTCACTCATGCATAGGATCAACAATAAATATACCCGGGGCATTTCGTAAATATTCGTGGTAATCCATGCCGTAGCCAAAAATATAATGGTCATCAACTTGTAAACCCACAAAATCAGCGTTTTTCAAACCATTTTCCACACGTTTTTCATGCTTATCTACCAAAACAGCTGTATACACCTCTTTTGCGCCCATCAAACCAATTTCAGCTTTAATGGCAGCAAGAGTGATTCCCCCATCTAAAATATCATCAACGATCAATACGGTACGATCTTTTAAATCCAAGCGTGGTCGAACGACCCACTCTATCTGGCCGCCAACAGTCGTGCTGTTATATCTGGTGGCGTGAACGTAATCTACTTCCAATGGAAAATCTAGACGGGGCAATAAATTACCCAAAGGCACCAATCCACCCACCATCACGCATAAAATGACTGGATTTTTATCCTGTAACTTTTTATTGATGGCCAACGCCATTTTATCAAGTGCCAGCTCAACTTCTGTCGTTGAATACAAACGAGTGGATTTTTCAAAAACAACTCTAATTTTATTTGGAATAGACATTTTATTTCCCATGGATATCAATAAAAAGTCCTGATGGACTATAAATGAAGCGCATAGGATAACATGTTCTTAAATTAATTTGGATTATTAATTTATATATTTAAATGCCCTGGTCAACTCACACTCGGCCATGCTGCAGGCTCTGTTATCATCACTTTTTTAATGCTGACTTTAGACCTTAATGGTGTCAAACTTGCGCTGCATTTCTGGACGACAAGACAATAAAAAGCCGCAGGATATGGCCAAATCATCTTTCCCATTTCATTTAGAAAAGAAAATGAATCTATAAAAAACGCACTGGAAACTGGGGGGATATAATAAAAACTAGTGAGATGACATTGCCTATACCCTCGATTAAACATCATATGTTGTAACTTTAAAGCAGAAGTAAGTGATCCCCCTGCTCCTCCAAAAATACCCAAACGTTTCAAACAAAATAACATTCCCCAGAAACTCCAAGGATTGATCCCCAAAAAAATAGCATGCCCCATGGGTTTTAATATGCGATCGATTTCATCTAATGGATTTTTATTCGACGGAAATGCCTCTAAGGTCATGGGTAGAAGAATGCAATCAATACTATCTCTGTCTATGGGTAAATATTGATAGGAGGCGCATAATGAAGCGGTTTCAAGTCGTTTGTCTGGGCTCACTATCCATTTGTGACGATATTTTAGTAGGCTAAGCCATTCATTATTTCCACAATGGCCTAGCTGTATTAATTTGTCTCCAGTCAAGCGTGCTTTAATTAACAACAATTCATGAGAAAATGCGTGAGCCACCCGCATTCCTTGTGGCGTTTTAAACCAGTTATCCAATGAAGAAAATCTATTTATTTGTTCTTCCAGATGCAATTTATTCTCGAAAATTATTCTGATAATTAATAATGCACTATTCCAGATTTTTGTCTATAGTTATCATATATTTATTGAATAATTGAAAACCATGGCCTCTACCGAAGAAAATCGCTTACAAGGAGTTGCGCAAGTATTGGTGCAAGAAAATCTATTGCCCAAAGAAAAAGCATCTCAATATCAACAAGCCGCCCTATCAAGCAAGGTCTCTTTGCTGCAATATTTGGTTTCAAACAATATTCTAAGTGCTAGACCCATCGCGGTGGCCATTGGAAAAAGCTTTGGTTTTCCTGTCATGGACTTGGATAGCTTTAATATGGAAGACATCCCTATTGCACTGATTAACGAAAAACTCATTCATCGCAATAATCTTGTTCCTTTATATAGCCGTGGTACCCAAGTATTTATAGCAACCGATGACCCCAGTAATCAGTCTGCTTTAAAGGAAATTCAATTTAATACAGGCTTAAACACGCATCCGATTTTAGTCGAAACCAACAAGCTCGCTGAATTAATTGATAAATTGCTTCATCAAAAGGAAAGTGAAGGATTTACCGATTATTTTGATGAATCCTCGGATCTTGAAGATTTGGAATTTAGTGCCGAAGAAGAAGAAAAAGATTCGGATATTACAGGCATATCCAACGAAGATGCCCCTGTTGTAAAATTTATTAATCGAATATTAGTGGATGCGATAAAAAAAGGAGCTTCTGATATTCACTTTGAACCTTATGAAAATGAATATCGTATTCGCTACCGTCAAGATGGTTTGCTCTACGAAGTCGCATCCCCTCCTACTAGTTTGTCTACAAGGATTGCTGCCAGACTGAAGGTCATGTCAAGCCTTGATATTTCAGAGCGACGTATCCCGCAGGATGGACGTTTTAAGATGAAACTTTCTCGTACACGCTCTATTGATTTTCGTGTTAGTAGCTGCCCTACTATCGCAGGAGAAAAAATAGTGATGCGTATTTTAGATTCAGGGGCTACAAAACTTGGAATCGAAGCACTTGGCTTCAGTGCCCTCCAAAAAACCAATTTTTTGCATGCCATTGAAAAACCACAGGGCATGATTTTAGTCACAGGTCCAACAGGTAGCGGAAAAACGGTGACTTTATATACGGCATTAAATATTCTTAATACCATAGAAGGAAATATTTCTACAGCAGAAGATCCCGTTGAAATTAAAATTCCTGGTATTAATCAGGTGAATATCAATCCCAAAGCCGGTCTTAATTTTTCGAACACCTTGCGTGCCTTTTTACGCCAAGACCCTGATATAATCATGGTTGGTGAGATTCGAGACTTAGAAACGGCTGAAATTGCCGTAAAGGCTGCACAAACAGGGCATTTGGTCCTATCCACTTTGCATACCAATAGTGCGTCTGAAACACTCACACGCCTGGTCAATATGGGAGTCCCATCCTATAATATTGCAAGCTCTGTAAGTTTGATTATTGCACAAAGATTGGTGCGAAAACTTTGTGAAAAATGCAAAACACTGATTGATAATGTGACACCTAACAGTTTGGTTGAATTAGGATTTACAGAGGAAGATGCCAAAAACATGAAGCTTTATCAAGCCAATGGCTGTGAACAATGTGCCAAAGGCTATCGAGGACGAATTGGTCTATTTGAAGTGTTGCCCATGTCTAAAGCAATAGGTCGAATGATCATGTCAGGAGGGTCCTCTTTAGATATACTTAAACAAGCTCAAGAAGAAGGCATGCTCACCGTATACCAAGCTGGTCTAGAAAAAATCAAAGAAGGGATCACCACCATTGAGGAGGTCAATCGGGTAACCGTTGAATAGCAAATATGGAAAAAACCACTCCCACGATGATGGTCTTTCAATGGCGTGGGGTCAATCGATCTGGCGAGACTGTAAATGGACTTATAGAAGCCCATGCAATATCTATTGCCAAAGCGAACTTGCGCAAGCAAGGCATTACGATTAAATCCATTGCAAAAAAGCGTAAAAGCCTCTTTGATAAAAACAATAAAAAAATCAAGCCCGGTGACATTGCTGTTTTTAGTAGACAGATGGCGACCATGATGGATGCCGGAATCCCGTTAATCAAATCCTTTGACATCATTTCTAAAGGACATACCAATAAGCGTATGAAAGATCTGATTGAAACCATCAAAAAAGACGTTGAATCAGGACTAACTTTGGCGGAGTCATTAAACAAGCATCCCACCTTCTTCAATGATCTATTTTGTAATCTGGTGGATGCCGGTGAAAAATCAGGCTCATTGGACACAATGCTTGCAAAAGTGGCGACCTACAAAGAAAAAATAGAAACCATAAAAAAGAAAATTAAAAAAGCCCTCACCTACCCTTTGGCGGTCTTAGCCATTGCATTTTTAGTGAGCGCCGGCCTCTTGATTTTTGTGGTTCCACAATTTGAATCTTTATTTAAAGGTTTTGGCGCGGATTTACCCGCAATGACTCGGATGGTTATTACCCTATCTAGTTTCTTTCAAACCTATTGGTACGTGATTTTTGGAGTCATTTCCGCAATTCTATATGCATTTATCTATGCAAAAGCCCATTCGCCTAAATTTGCTCACAGCATTGATAGAACGATGTTACGGTTACCCATTATTGGAACTATTTTGGAAAAAGCCGCCATTGCTCGATTTTCACGGACATTAGCCATTACCTTTGCGGCAGGATTGCCACTCATTGAAGCTTTAAAGGCAGTTGGAGGGGCGACGGGTAACATTATATTTGCACAAGCTACCGAGAAAATTAGTGAAGAAGTCGCTAGTGGTCAACAATTAAATGTAGCCATGGGAAATACGAAATTATTTCCAATCATGGTGATACAAATGGTCGCTATTGGTGAAGAATCTGGTGCCTTGGAACAAATGTTGAGTAAGATTGCTGACTTTTATGAAGAAGCGGTTGATAATGCGGTCGATGCATTAAGTAGTTTATTAGAACCCATGATCATGGCAATCTTAGGAATACTGGTTGGTGGATTAGTCATTGCGATGTATATGCCCATTTTCAAACTTGGCTCGGTGGTATAATGATACTAGAATTTATTTCAATTTTTCCAATCACGTCATTGGTATTTTTTAGTCTCTTTTCACTAGCCATCGGCAGCTTACTCAATGTTATTATTTACCGTCTTCCTCTCATGCTTCTCTCTGATTGGACGAACGAATGTCGGCAGTTATTGACCTTGCCAGAAAAGAAACAATCGACCATTAATTTATTTTTTCCACGCTCTTTTTGCCCGAGTTGCAAATCCACCATTCCTTTTTGGCATAACATCCCTCTTGTAAGCTACTGCTTGCTGAAAGGCCGATGCCATCAATGCAAAACCCTCATATCCTGGCGATATCCATCAATCGAGGTGCTATGCCTTTTTTTATCACTATTAGCCTTATGGCAAATTGGTTTTGGTATCACCTTACTCTTTGTGTTGATTTTTATTTATATGATTATCTGCTTGTTTTTTATTGATATTGATCATCAATTATTACCAGACAACCTGACTTTGAGCTTGCTTTGGTTAGGTCTGATAGCCAATTCGCAGGAATTATTTACCACCCTGCCAAATGCGGTATTTAGTGCTGCTGGGGCCTATATTTTTCTATGGTTATTTATTAAATTATTTTATTTACTCACCGGTAAAATAGGGATGGGCAATGGTGATTTCAAATTATTTGCAGCATTCGGAGCTTGGTTTGGATTTGCCCAATTACCACTGATATTGCTGCTCTCTTCAGCCACTGGCGCAATCGTCGGGCTTCTTTACCTAAAGCGCACTCACCAAACTAAAAACACCCCTATTCCGTTTGGGCCCTTTCTCTGCGTGGCGGGACTTGTTTCTTTGTTTTATGGTAAGGCCATATTGAACTGGTACCTTCGGTTTTATTAAAATTTTGGCGCAACGCTAGATTTTTATTGCTTGCTATGCGCCAAAGTGAAATGCCATTTCAGATCATGAGCAGATTTCAAACCGAATTAAATACAACCTGTTTCATTGCACTTAAAGCCATCACATCCACGCCTGGAGTTTTATTTGTTGAAAATAACGTTATCCCACCCTCAGCAGATTTTTTTATAGACGTCGTATGACCTAAGTCAGGTTGAACAAAAACAGGGTTTTGAGCGCGTTCCAATATAGTTGCATTAACAGAACCCTGCGCTTCTAATTTGGCGATGTCCCTAGTTGTTTCATCTGCCTTTTCAAGAACTAAGCTAAGATTGGAGAGCCGCCTTGTTTGTGCTTCAGCCATGACACCAAGCGCTTCTGCTTTAGCCTTTGCAAGATTGATCTCACGTTGAGCTTGAGCTTGAGTGTCAATGGCTAATTCTTGAGCTTTGGTTTCTGCTTCAACTATCTTAGCTTTTTGTTCATTTTTAGCTGCAACAAGCTTTGCTTCTTCACTTTTTGCTTTAATTTGAGCTATATCAGCTTCTGAATTTGCTATGGCTTTTTTAATCTCAAATTCCACTTGTTGTGTTCCAATTCCTTGCAATGTCTTAAGAAAATCCTCATCTGCCGGAAGAATTTCAGTGATTTGTAAATCTGACACTTCTAAACCCCATTCTTTCGATTTTTCATTTAAAGACTTCACAAATTCATCATGCACTTGCTTTAATTTAGCAGTTCGCTCAGCAGCAGGATGCGCCTCATCCAAGTGCAGGGAGGGAGAAATATCGTTAGAGGAATAGCGACTTAAAATGCTTCTCAAAATACCATCACCATAAATTTTTAAGGTGTCAAGTATCTTGTCTAGGCCTAAACCCAGCGTTTTTAAAGGCTCTTTTACGGTGTACATGACCATTGATTTCGCACGCATTTCAATTTGGTCTGAACACATTGCTACAAGTGGTGCAAGCTCCAAGCCTTGTAAGCTTGTAGTTATGGTTTCAATATAATTATCTCCATTTTCTTGACTGATGGAATGTTTTCCAGGCCCTTTCATTTTGACCCCATCTGTCGTATTGATGATGGCAACCTGACCATCTTTTACGGTGACAATTTTAAGGGGACCTAAATCAACCAAATCTGTATTCGCAGGTACTCTTTTTATAAAGGCATGAGTTGGCTTCAATATATGCTCACCAGGTTCTAAAAGAGTAAATTCCCCATTCTTGTACGACTCACCAAGTTCACCAGTTCTAATTCGAAGGTGTCTTGTATTTCCTAATATATAATCATCGCTTGTTGAATCAACCATCCACGTCTTTTCATAGGTTTCATCGGCATGAATAAGGTTATACCCTTGTTTTAATTCCACATATTGCCCATTTGAATCCATCTTCACCGCTTTTTTATTTACGGGAAGAAACACTCGCTTTAAAGGTCCAAAATCAATAAAAGCGTCTGTTATTTTATGGGTTAACCCAAAAGCATCACCAAAAAATGGACGAAAATAAATCCCAGGTGTTTCAATAACCTCAACCATTCCTGAAAAATGTTTAATAACAGAAATCTCACCAGCTTTGATTCGCTTAATACTCTGGAACAGAGCTAGCCAACCAATAACGGGGATTGCAAGATAGACTACAGTCCAGAAAAAACGACCTAAATATTTCATAATAAATGTCTCCATTAAGCAAGTTGAAACGGACTTTATTATTAAATACAGATCATTAAGGCAATATTAAGTACTAAAAGTTAATCTAATAACATAATACCTAATGTGGTATCATTTGCTTTTGTCGAATGATTCGCTGATAAGATTCATCAATTCTGGTTGCATTCACTACCCCTGTTTTCACAAGCCCTTCGATACAGTCAATGACTTCTTTAGCGGTATGTTGTCCTAATTGATTGCCAAAAATAACCATATCAGCACCTGCGTTTAGGGTCATGGCAAGCGACTCTTCTAAAGAGTAATGATCGCTTATCGCCTGCATTTGCAAATCATCGCTTATAATGACTCCATTAAATCCAAGTTCTTTGCGCAACAAGTCCGTTAAAATAGGGTAAGAAAGGGTTGCAGGCAGACCTGTGTTGTCAAGCGCTCTGTTTATTACATGCGCAGTCATAACCATCACGGGCTCGATATTCTCTTTAAGCAACGTTTGATAAGGCAACAGCTCCTCACTACGGAAGGTATCGGTCACATCTACAAACCCCTGGTGAGTATCACCGGAGGCACTGCCGTGACCTGGAAAATGTTTATAAGCACAAACGATTCCAAGATCACGAAACGCCGTTATAAAATCCTTTGCGGCTCGACTAACCAAACGACTATCCTTGGAAAAACTCCGACCGAGCTTCCCAATAATCCCTTCCTTTTCATTTAAATTTAAATCGACAACCGGTGCAAAATTTAAGTTGAATCCAAGTTCTTTCAGCGTTTGGGCCATTTTTTTTACTTCACTAACAAACTCACCCTCAGGGAGCTTTGCCAATTGCTCAGCACTCATGGTCTTCATGCACCCATCGATTTTAGATAGTCTATCAACAGCTCCGCCTTCATAATCAATGGCTACAAACAGAGGTTGATGGAGCTTGCCCTCACGGTCATGCGATGCAAAATGCTTAAGATCAGCAGTTAAGCGCTTTATTTGAGCAACATTTTTGAGATTTTTTCCATAGGATTTATTGGTAAAGTCATAGTCAAAGAGTAAAACCCCACCAATGTTTTCTTCTTGAAGTGCTTTGAATATGGCACTATTTTCTGTAATCTCACAACCTGAAAATCCAATGATTAACAATTGACCTATCTTAGCTCTTAAAGAATCCACGTTTAAAACTCCATTATGCCGTTATAAAGGTTTAATTGGCGTGACTTTCGTCATATCACAACCACAATGATTGCTGGCATCAGGAGGGAGCGGAACGCCATTAAACTGCAGAGGATAGCAAAGTGTGATGCTCCATGCCTTTTCACCCGGGGATATTTTTTGAGGCAAGCTCCAATTGCTCAAGGCCTCATAACTTCTTCCCTTGTCAACTTGCCAGAATATTGGTGAAAATACGGCACTGAAGGATAGAGTTTCATTGGGTTGGCATTCAAAGACCTGCCTTGCCCAGGATTGCCCTACTGGAATAGAAACCGTTGTTGTTTGGTTATTATTATCAGCATTCACCGCAGTAATATCGACTTGATATTTTGACCAACAATCATCCTTCACAACGGTCAAATAACAAGGAAAGGCGTGTATTTGTGAAGAAAGTAACCATGCAAGTCCTGTTAATCTTATTTTCATAAAGAGTCATCCGCTTATATTCCGTTCATAAACAACAGTATATACAAAATTAATCATGCCCCATAGTGTCCCCTTCAGCTCTATCAATAATTACGAAATAAAATAATTGAGCACGACCCTTTTAATTGACTTCAAAATGACCTCTCTGCCCGCTAGAAGCTTGAGTTTTGAGGGGAAGAGCGAGGGAAATGATGCGATCCTAGTTGATTTTTATTGCTAGCAAGTATACTCTTCACACCTCTTGGAGAGGTGGCCGAGTGGCTGAAGGCGCACGCCTGGAAAGTGTGTATACGGAAACGTATCGAGGGTTCGAATCCCTCTCTCTCCGCCAGATTTTTGAGGAATAACTTTTCTCACGCCTTTTATCGAGCTTTGAAGATATTGTTGAAACAATCTGAGGCAGTTCATCTATCCAGGCTTTGCCATTTTCTGCATAAATGCTGATGAGGTTGGATTTGAAGGTGTTCATAGACTCTCCTTCACAATAATATCGTAAGGCGCTGCCAGCTTATATTTTCTGGCTTTGTTAGAAGCATCTACTATTTCTAAAAAACCAGCCTCAACCCACTTTTTGCAAAGCGCGGCATTCGTTCTAGGTTTGAAGCCAAATAGAGCACCTATTTGTTTAGCCGTCACAACATCGTACCCTGTAAATAATTCCAAGGCTTTGCGTTGTTTAGGATCTAACGTACGCAGCAAATGCAAATGATCTTTTTCACCGTTCTCATTGCTTACAATCATCTGGGCTACAACTTTTTCAAATGCAAAAGCCATTCCTTCGATAAAATATTCTACCGAAGGGGTTATGTCGCTTTGCCAGCTACTTAAATTTTAACATTTGACAGTATAACTGAATGAAAATTAGCAATAGTGGTCAAGGATAAAAAATATAAACGTCGTATATTATCCATTCTACTTGAAGATAGAATGGGTATGTTTATCTATGTAGACGGTTACAACTAAAAAAAGGAATATTATGAGTTACAAAGAACGAGTCGACAGAGTGATTGATTTTATAGGCAAGCATCTTGATGAAGAGCTTGAACTGAATGAACTTTGCCGTATCGCTTGTTTTTCTAAATATCATTTCCATCGTTTGTTTACTGTTTATACAGGACTACCTCTCATGAGCTATATCAAATGGCTGCGTCTAAAACGCGCTGCTCATCAACTGATTGTTCATAAAGAGAAAAAAATTATTAACATTGCTTTGGATGCGGGTTTTGAATGCCATGAATCATTTACGAGAGCCTTTAAGCAAATCTGTGGGGAAAATCCCACTGATTTTAGGCTTAAATCAAGTTGGCATTCATGGGAGGCCCCACCTTATTCATTGGCTAAAGGAGACATGAAAATGATAAATGTAAGCGTTAAAGAATTACCCGCTAGACGGTTAGCCGTGATAAAACACAATGGAGATCCTACAAAACTAGGTGAGACGGTGTCTAGGTTAATATCATGGGCTAAATTGCAGCCGGTAAATTTAAAGCCTAAACCGGGTGAATCTTTTGGTTTTGGGTACAATGATCCAAAGGAAGTACCAGCAGAAGAATTTAGATTTGATCTTGCTATCACCGTTCCGCAAACATTAAAGCTGGATGGTGAAATCATAGAAAAACAGCTTCCCGCTGGAAGATATGCTGTTATTTCTCACAAAGGCTCGCGTGACAACATGAATGAAAAAATTTACTGGCTCTATCGCGATTGGTTGCCGCAGTCCGGTGAAGAGTTAGGTGATTTACCTTGCATATTTTGCTATTACAATTTTGATCATGAGGTTGCTGAAACGGAATTGATCACGGAAGTATGGTTGCTTCTTAAGTAGTTTTTAGACCGATTCTCCCTGAATATTGAAGGCCGTATTCTTGGTTCAACCAGCAACAGCATAATGTTGCAATGGCTAATCTTCATTTAGATGATTATCTAGAACTCGACTTTATGAAAAATCCAGAGACTTTAGTGCAGGACATTAGCCCTGCCCTGCAATCAGCAATTCTTACTTATGCAGAGTTAACTTAATTTATTGCTTCTTTTATTATTTAAAATGCTAATTTCCTACTATTTTTTGTTACAAAATAGAACAAAAGTACACGATTCAATAACTATATTTTTTTTAATTCTTGCATAGATAATCCTGTAAATCGCGGTAAACTCATCTAAATTTTACGCACTTATTAGTGAAAAATTCCGTCTTTGCGAGCTTTTGCGAAGCAATCTAGCGCCCTTAGCTTACAATTGCTTCACTTAGGCTCGCAAAGACGATTCATCACTTTTAATGCTGCATTTGGATTTGTTTTTAATTATAAGATACGGTTGCCCTGTCCTGTAAATTTAGTCGGTAGCATTCTTATTAAAATCTGCTAGAATCGCCGTCAGTTACGTTGACATGACCCACAGAGCCGGGAGTATTATAAAATATGCCAACCTCTACCAAATATCCATTCCCTTCAGGGCAACACCAAGTATAATGATGACTGACTAATCTATTTGATATTTTTTATAAGGAATACACAGATCAGTGGCTAAGAAAAAAATAAATTATTCAAAATCAATGAACGATGGTGAATTTCGACGTGCACTAAAAGACAGGCACGTTCAACTGATTGCGCTGGGTGGAATCATTGGATCTGGTTATTTTCTCGGCACGGGCGCCATTGTGAACGAAGTTGGCCCTGCCGTATTCTTAGCCTATATTTTTGGTGGCTTAATCGTTTATTTAACTATGCTCTGCATGGGTGAATTGGCTGTAGCAATCCCTATTTCTGGTTCGTTTATCAATTACACGGCTGATTTTATTTCTCCCACCTTCGCCTGTGGTGTGGGTTGGTCTTATTGGATAAGTTGGGTTGCTTATATTCCCGCGGAGTGTGTTGCCGGTGGAATCATCATGCAACACTTCACCGACATTAATAGCTATATTTGGGCCATTTGTTTTGGTTTTTTAATTACTTATATTAACATTGCCAAAGTAGGTACATTTGGAGAAATCGAGTTTTGGTTAGCACTCATTAAGATTTTTGCGTTATTCAGTTTTGTGCTCTTAAGTATTCTCATCTTTTTTGGCGTTATTCATGGCCCACAACCCAAGGGCATCATTGGTTTAAAATATATTTATGACCAAGGCGGTCTATTTCCTCATGGTAAAATGGCTTTATTAACAGCCATGGTTCTTTTATTAGTGAATTACCAAGGTTCTGAAATCATTGGTCTTGCTGCTGGGGAATCGGTCGATCCTGCGCGAATGATCCCAAGCGCTATTCGAAATGTCACTTTTCGTATCCTTTTTATATACATTATTCCCGTATTTTGCTTGGTTTTAATATTTCCATACGATAAGGCGACATTGAATAATTCCGTCTTTGCGGATGCACTGAATTTTTATGGGCTTAAATGGGCGGGAGCCGTAACAAGTTTTGTTACGTTAACCGCAACACTGTCTTGTTCCAACTCTGGCGTTTATGGCATTGTGCGCTCGCTACACGCACTTGCCAGAAATGGCATGGCTCCACGTAAACTAGCCAAACTAAACCGTAACGCCGTGCCTCAAAATGCTGGAATTGCCACACTCCTTTCGATTTGGTTACTACTTCTAATGAGTTACTTTTTCCACCAAACCCTCCTCTACATTGCTTTGTTACTTGTTTCTGGATTTACCGGTGCCATTGCCTGGATCTCACTTTGTTGGGCGCAAATTAATTTTCGTAAGCGCTTACTTAGCGCGGGTTATACGACCAACGATTTACGCTACACCACCCCTGGCTCTCCCTATACAGGCATAGCCGCCATCACGCTCATGATCTTCTGCCTTGTTTTTCTGGTATTTAATCATGATCCGAGTTACAAAATTGCCTTTGCCATTGGATTTGTAAGTTTGGTACTACCTATGATGGTGTTTAAAGGATTTAGACTAGATAAAAGAAGGGATACAGCGCCCTTAAATCGCCATATTCAGTTTTCAGATGTATTTCCAGTGCGCAAAGATATGAAATAAGGTCACTACTCCCCGCAGGTACTGGGGTACAAAACAATTAATACTTTCACGGCTTGATGCAAGTGCTTACCATCTTGACAGCAATTCTAGGACTTGATCTTGATTGGTTTAGTATAACGTTCCCGCATGGTCTCAATGACAACATAAAAAACTGGCACAACTAACAAACTCAATATCGTTCCAATCAGCATGCCACCCATTACTGTCGTTCCAAGTGAATGGCGACTTATAGCACCTGCGCCAGTTGCCACTACCAGAGGTAAGACTCCGAATATAAAGGCAAAGGCCGTCATTAGGATAGGTCGGAGTCGAAGAGCCGCGGCACTCATCGCAGCATCAATGATAGTTGCCCCCTCTTCTCTCTTGTCTTTTGCAAACTCCACTATCAATATTGCATTTTTTGCAGCCAATCCGATTAATAAAATTAGACCGATCTGGCCATAGGCATCCAGTGCCATGTGTCTGATCATTAAACCCAACCCGGCCCCTAAAAGAGCCAACGGGACCGCTAGTAAAATCATAAAAGGCATGCTCCAACTTTCATAGAGCGCTGCTAAAAATAAAAATACAAAAACGAGGCACAACATAAAAATAAGGGAAGCAATATTACCTGATTGGAGTTGTTGATAGGTTATGCCTGTCCATTCGGTTTCTATCCCTTTAGGTAATACGTGATGTGCCACCTCAGAAATCGCTTCCATCGCTTGGCCAGAACTATATCCAGGTGCGGAATTTCCGCTCACCATTGCTGCCGTGTATAAATTGTAATGTGGGTAATTGTAAGGCCCATTAATAGGTTTAATTTTTACAATACTTCCCATGGGTACCATTTTTCCCGTGTTGCCTTTCACATACAGTTTGTTGATATCAGAAATTTTTGTCCGTGCGTAATCATCTGCTTGGACCATTACACGATAGGTTTGACCGTATTTAGTAAAATTATTCACATAATACGAGCCCAAATAAGTTTGCAATGTAACCATTATGTTGCTAATAGGAACATCCAAGGCCTTGGCTTTGGTTCGGTCAATTTCTAAAAATAATTGGGGCACCCCTACCGATAAATTTGAAAATACCCCAGCTAATTCAGGACGTTTGTTCCCTTCAGCAATTAGTTTATTGACAGAACCTGCCAGGGTTTCTATACCTAAGTTTTCAACGTCTTCAACTTCCATTTGAAAACCGCCAACACTACCCAAACCTGGTATAGCCGGAGCATTTAGCGCAATAATCACCGCTTCATTGATCTGGAAAAATTCTCTTTGTACGGTTTTCATAATGCCTTTGACTTCTAATTCCGGCGATTTTCGCTGATCCCAAGGGTCTAGAATCACAAAAATGACCCCAGTATCTGGCTGGTTGATGGCATCAATGATGTTGTATCCATTAATGCTGATGGTATCAGAAACACCTTTTGTTTTTTTTAGTACGGCTAACACCTTTTTGATCGTATCTTCCGTCCGATACAATGTAGAAGCATCCGGCCCCTTCACCATCACAACAAAATATCCTTGATCCTCCTCTGGTAAAAACCCACTAGGAACGTGATGGAAAATTAAAAGAGTAAGCAATCCAAGGCATGCAAATAGTATCAACACGACTTTTTTATTATCAATGCACTTCATTACAGCTGCTTTGTAATGAATCAAGAGTGCTTGATAGTTGGCTTCAAACCATCGAAAAAAGACAAATTTATTCTCTGTTTTTGGTTTTAGCAACATGCCACAGAGTGCGGGGCTTAAGGTTAATGAATTAATACCTGATAAAGCCACTGAAAACGCTATGGCTAAGGCAAATTGATTATACAAACTCCCTGTCATTCCAGGAATAAATGCTACTGGAACAAAAACAGCCAATAAAATAAGCGTGGTCGCTATGATGGGACTTTGAACTTCTTTCGTTGCGATTAACGTTGCCTCCTTCATATCCGTCATGCCTTCTTCTAATTTTTTTTCAACGTTTTCTACCACCACAATGGCATCGTCCACCACCAACCCTACTGCCAATACTAGTGCCAATAAACTCAAGGTATTGATGGAGAAATGAAAGACACTAAACAAAGCAAAGGTACCAATAAGCGCAACAGGAATAGCAATGCAGGGTATTAACGTCGCACGCCAGTTTTGTAAAAATAAAAATACGACCAGAAATACTAAAAAAATCGCTTCAAATAGGGTTTTAATCACATCTTTCAATGATTCTCTCACAAAGTCCGTTGTATCATAAGCAATCGTATAGGTCATGCCCTCTGGGAAATTTTTTGCCAATTTCTCCATGGTTGTTCGTGCTGTATTAGCAATTTGAATGGCGTTGGATCCAGGCAATTGATAAAGCCCTAAGCTCGCAGTTGGTCCTCCATTAAATTGAGAGGTGGTCGAGTAATTTTGCGCACCCATTTCAACACGGCCTAAATCTTTGATACGTACAATTTTTCCATTCTCGCCCGTCTTAACAATGATATCGGCATATTGATTTGCATCACTTAATTGCCCTAGGGTGTTCAGTTGATATTGAAAAGGAGTGCTTCTAATCACGGGTGGCTGGCCTATAACTCCGACAGCTACTTGTTGATTTTGATCTTTAATGGCTTGTATCACTTGATCAGGCCCTATTCCCATGCTAGCCATTTTGTTGGGATCAAGCCACACTCGAACAGAATACTGTAATAAACCAAAGTTATTCACATTGCCAACACCTGGAATACGAGTAAGCACCGGCGTAATATTGATATCGGCATAATTACTTAAAAAAGACCCATCAAATTTGCTATCTTTGGTGGGAATTAAATTAACAACCAATACCATATTGGTCGATACTTTTTGGATGGTTACACCACCTTGAATAACAGATGGCGGTAACAGCGAATTAGCAGCCGATGTATTTGCTAAGACATCCACAGCCCCAATATCCACGTTATAGCCTACATCAAAGGTGACTGTGATGACTGAATTACCACTGTTTGTGCTAGCAGAGGACATATAAATCATGCCCTGAACACCGTTTATTTTACGCTCCAATGGGGTCGTTGTGGTATCTGAAACAACGTTAGAACTGGCACCAATAAATTGCGAAGACACTTGAACTGCCGGAGGAACAATAGATGGGTACTGCGCGATAGGAAAATATAAATACAAATGCCACCAACAAGAACCATTAACACCGCAATCACCATTGCGAAGATGGGTCTGTTGATGAAAAATTTAACCATTCAATTTCTCAGTAAAGGTTGGCTTTACTAGGATGCCTGGACGCAGTTTCTGCAGATTATCAAGAATGACGATATCTCCTACCTTTATTCCGGATTGGACAATCGAGCATTCTTGATATTCCCCATTTGTCTCTATTCCGCGCACCTCTATTTCACCTTTATTATTCGCTACAAACACCGATTTTTTTTCTTGTGTTTCTAAAATAGCCTTTTTTGGAATTAATAGAACCTTTTGACTGTTCGTTAGTATCATAGACAAATTGACATATATGCCTGGTCGCAATAAATTGCTTGGATTATCAATCAGGGCACGCATTAAAATGGTTGATGTTGGAACATCCGCCTCATTGTTGATGAGATCGATTTTCCCTTCAAAACTAACTTTATCATTATGCGGCAATTGTATTTTCACATGGAACGGCATTTGGTTTTGGTATTTTAAAAACTCGGAAAAATCAGTCACACTAGGGCTAAACTCAACATACATTGGATTTAATTGAACGACATTGGCCAATAACGTTTTTTCACCACCACCAACCAAGTTCCCAAGATCAACATAACGTTTTCCAATCAAGCCATCAAAAGGAGAGTACATTGAGCAATATCCCAAATTTATTTTTGCTTGCTCAAGCTGGGCTTTCGCAATGTCCACGCTTGCCACAGCAGCTTTGTATTGGGCATCTAGGCGATCATATTCCGATTTGGAAACATTGCCTTTTTTTACTAATTCCTTCATACGAATGTACTGTACTTTTTGGTAGGCTTCATCAGCGATGTTTCGAGCCAAGGTCCCCTCAGCAGATTGCACCTGGGCTTCATAGGGTCTTTTATCGATGACATACAAGAGTTGATTTTTTTTAACGGGTGTTCCTTCGGTAAAATGTTTTTCCAGTAGAAATCCCTCAACACGCGCTCGAATAGAGACTGCTTTAATTGATTGAGTGATTCCGATGTATTCTTTAATGACTGGAATAGATGACCATCTGATCTTTAAGGCAGACACAGGGGATGGTGGCGGAGGGGTAGAACGATGACAACCTTGTAATAACAAACAGAAAAGTGCCGTGCAACTAATTGATTTTATTAATAATTTTTTCAAATGGTTCGTTTTCATTGATACATCCTTGTACATAGAAAGCGAAATAAATAAAGAATTTGATGGTTTTCTTATAGCATGAACATAGCGAGGATACCACGCTTCTTTGCAAAACGCTCATGCACCCCAAAATCTTCTACATCAAGCCTTCTCAAAATTAACTCCATGGATTGCTACGGCTTCCGTTGTAAATTCTGGGACCAAACTTTTTAATAATATCAATAATTCTTCATTTTGATACAGAGAACAAGCCTTATTTAACATTCTTATTGTTTGTGTCAGATCATTCCAATCAATTTCACGAAACTTGGCTTTAAATAATTTTTCATGATTGGTTTCAACCAATTGTTCAGAGATATGAAATAGCTCTTCAAAAAGTTTTTCCCCCGGCCTAAGCCCCGTATATTCAATTTGAATATCTTTGCCTGGCTCTTTCCCAGCCATGCGTATCATTTGCTCCGCCAAATAAGTAATTTTGACAGGCTCTCCCATATCTAAAACAAATATTTCACCACCCTCTCCATTGACCATGGCTTGCAAAATCAATTGGCACGACTCCGAAACAGTCATAAAATAGCGCTGCATTTCCGGATGAGTGACTGTTAAAGGCCCTCCTTTGTTCAACTGCTCCTGAAACAAAGGAACCACACTACCGACTGAACCCAGAACATTGCCAAATCGCACTGTAATAAATTTTGTATTAACCCGAGAATTTAGATTTTGACAATAAAGTTCTGCAACGCGTTTAGTCGTACCCATGATATTTGTGGGGTTCACAGCTTTGTCTGAGGAAATCAAAATGAATTTTTCAACACCAACAGCAACACTCGATTCCGCGAGGATTTGTGTGCCAACCACATTATTTTGCACGGCGACTCGAACCTGCCCTTCTAACAAAGGAACATGCTTATACGCTGCCGCATGAAAGACGATTTCTGGTCTAAATTGTTGAAACACATGATCAATAGCTATTTTGTCAACGACACTGACTAATGCTATTTCAATGCGGATATCTTTGTACAGACCCAATAATTCCAATTCAATTTTATACAAATTGTATTCACTATTATCAAGTATCAAAATTGCAGCCGGTTGTTGTGCCATGATTTGACGACACAACTCTGAGCCGATGGATCCACCAGCCCCAGTGACTAAAATTCGACGACCCTTAATATTGCTGGTGATTTTGTCCCAATTTAATTTAATCTGATCGCGGCCTAACAAATCTTCAATGTGAACCTCACGCAACGAGGTAATTTTCACTCGATCTGAAACAAGCGCCTGAAACGATGGAAGTGTTAAAAATGGTAATTTTGTTAGCTCACAATAACTGACAATCCGTCGCATTTCAGCAGAGCCCGCCGAAGGAATGGCAATAAAAATCAAATCAACGCAGTATTTTTTTACGATGATTGGCAAATCCATTATAAAGCCTAGGACCAATACGCCATGCACATCAAGCCCTTGCTTATTAAAGCTGTCATCAACCAAACCAATTGGGATATAAGCATTATTTCGTTTTAACTCACGAACCAATCCTTCCCCCGCAGCTCCTGCACCAATAACTAATACTCGTTTCGCGCCACTGATTTCTTTACCACGATGACGAATATCCCAATAATGTCTTGTAAGCAATCGCGACCCACAGAGTAACGTCACCATCAACATCCCATATATTGGAAAAATCGAGCGCGGGATGAAGGGCAACACGGAGCTTAAGTACAATACCGGGAGGACTAATATGGTTGCCACTAAAACCGCTTTAATAATTCGCACGACATCATTGAGTGAAGAATATTTCCAGAATCCTCGATAAACTTTAAAATGATAATAACAAGCGACTTGCAACAGCATTAAAGTGCCAAGAGCAATTAAGGAATGAATGTTTTCAAACTTGTGTGGAAAGGAACGAAAATTGTATTGTAACCAATATGCCAAATACCAAGAAACAGGGATAGAAAACAAATCAAACATCAAAACTGGTAATTTTGATCCTATTTTTTTGATTAACAACGCTTTATCCATAAGGCAGTATCCTAAATCTTATTATTATTTATCCTTAAGCATCTTACTACTTAAACTGGATTATCACTATCAATATACTGATGCTCCAGTGAAAATTTATCGTTTAGATAGGCTCCCAAGGCTTGTATGCCCAACCGTTCGCTGGCATGGTGACCTGCCGCAATAAAAAGAATTCCTAATTCTTGAGCTTGATAATAGGTGCGCTCTGAAATTTCGCCACTAATATACGCATCAACCCCTAACGCATAAGCATCCTCAATAAAATCTTGTGCCGCTCCCGTACACCAGGCAACTTTTCGTATGGGTTTATTAAGATCACCAACCACCAATGGGTCTCGATGTAATTTATTGTTGATAAGATGCCTTAAATCCATAGCCGTCATTGGTGCTG